>OJMJ01000098.1_pt1 | contig 42813 bp, 66 predicted proteins | sample 1597181 | NCBI WGS metagenome assembly OJMJ01 (sample SAMEA2452126, study PRJEB22498) | human gut metagenome | biome: human feces; feature: human gut; material: feces | place: Australia | collected 2012
ATTTTTATCGTATCATTAAGAGAGTCAATAGTTGTATTTAATGTACTGTTAACATTTCCTACTACCTTTACAGTTGTTGTTACAGTTTCTTGAACTCTAGTAATATTTTTTTCATTTTTAAGTGATTTTAATTGATATTCTTTTATATCTTCAAACTTGTCCCCAACAGTAAGACTTGAGTTGTAGGGAGAGTCTATATCTATAGTTTTTTCTATAACTCTCAAGTACTCATCAATTTGCATTAAAGGATTAATAAGTCTATAAGTATTACCCACCTCAAAAGAATCAATGTCCATGTTTATAACAGATAAATCTAATGCAGTTATATTATGTTTTTTCCTAATTTTATTATTTGCCGATAAAAATGCCTTCCCTTTTGAAAGTAAGTTGATTGGGAGAGTTACATCGTCCCAAATTTCAGTATCAACAATTATCCCAAACTCTTTAATAGCTTCTTTATCATCAATATAGATACTCTTATCATTAACATCTGATATAGTAACTCTTTCTTCACTATTTTCACGCTTGGCGCCTAGGGGAATAAGTCTTGTAATAATGCTACTTGGATCACGCTCTTGTTCTACTGTAACAAGATTCTTACTAAGTCTAACTTCAGTAGTTGATGTTTTCCCAATGGCTTTAACAAAATCTAAATATCTAACATTATTTTCGTACCTGATAAGAAGTTCCCCACCTAATCGGTCTATTAGTTTGCCCTTTATAACTTCAAAAGTTTTTTCATAATTCAAAAACCTATATAAACTATCATTAGGGTCCTCAACATTAACATTGCCAACCACAAAACGTTTATCCGCTGAAACTTGAGAGTTATGATTATTAATTATCAATTCCAAGAAGCCTTTAACAGTAATGTTGTGATATTCGCCGTAAGGTTGAATAGAATCCATCAGGTATCCCATTTCACTCTCACAAATTACAGTTTTTTTTAACAACCCATCTTTATCCATCGAAGGAGTTGATAATAAAACTCTACCTTTAAAAATTATTTTATTAGTTTTTGTATTTAATATCTCTACTAAAGTTTTTAAATTATAGATAGAGTTAAAACTATGATTGCTAGGGAAAATTGAAAAACTGAAGCTATCAATAGAGTTGATTCCAAATTTACACTGCCCCGAAGTTCTAGGGGTATTTATATTAGTAGATACTGCATTTATTATCTTTTCGTCAGCTCCATTTATAATTTTAACCTCATACATATCACAACACCTCCTTAAACCATTTAAATTCAACTTTGCCTGTACCCTTTACAGTCATTTTGTTAAGTCCTTTATTTAATTTAAAATTCCAACTTTCATTTTCTCCAGCTTTAAAATTATATGTAACCCCATCTTTTTCGATAATCATGTTGGAGCTACATACAACCACTGGATTAGAGGAGACAGTGCCTACATTATACAACTCAATAGTTTCAATTCCTTTCACATTAAATACAACAAATTGCGTAACATCTAGTTCAAAATTAAACTCATCCCAAATATCATGCCCCTCTTGAAGCTTAGAAATTTTAAAAGGATATGCTATAAAAGTTACTGTAATATTAGCACCATTAAAATACTCATCAAAATCAACAGAATCAGAGCAGTCAACCAGAAAATAATATCCTGGTATTAAATCATCATATAATTTTTCTTTAATGCCAGTTGTAAGCCACTCAAGTATTTGAATTTTTTTATTCATATATTCAATTTTATTTTCATAGAACAAGTCAAATTTATATGTTAAAGTTCTATTTTCATAAACCTGATCACCATAGATTAAACTGAAATCATAATCCCCATTCATGAAGGGGACTGATACTTTAATTTTTTTCTTCGCCGGTGAATCAATATCCCTTGATACGATTCTTAATCCGAAGTCATTATAGCTATGTTTGTTATTTAAAGTTATTCCAGCAACATTAAGCAAAAACTAATCCCCTCCTTGATAAATTTAATCTCTGCCCACTTAACTTATCGTTGTACGGAGCAGTTACTTCAGCTACATTTTTCCCGTCGATTTGAACCGGAACATTTATTGTTATTTCTCTTTGTTCATCTCTACTGCTAGGAACTGGACTTAAGCTGTTAACAGTTGTGTAATTATTAGTTATATTTGTTCCATTCGCAACAGAAGCCCCCATGACATTAGAGGTTACATCAACTAAAGCAGTTAAATTTATAGAATCAACAAAGCTGTTAAATTCAGAATTTATATCCTTTTCAACATCTAAAAACTTATCTTCAAATCCATTCCCATAGCCTTCTGCGCTCCACACCCCAACTTCAGCGAAAACCCTAGAAGGAGAATGTATTCCTAAAACTCCTTTAACTCCATCAACAATGCCATTAAAGAAGCCCTTAACCTTATCCGTCAACCAACTCCCCATAGACACAATACCATTCCAAACACCTTGAACAATATTCTTACCAATAGAAGCCATTTCGCTTGGCAAGCTCTTAACTGTATCAATTATATTATTAACCATGCTGGTTCCAGCTTCTCTAGCTTTATTGGCAAGATCACTTGCAAAAGTAGAAATCTTTGCTATAGTATCAAGAAGCCACGTCCAAAGTTTGCCTGGAAGCTGACTAAAGTAATTAACAATATTATTAATAAACTGCGAAGCTACTTCACTTGCTTTATTAAACATATTGTTTCCCCATTCAACAACCTTGTTGAATGTATTAACAAGCCACGTCCAAATTTTATTAGGCAATTCACTGAAAAATTTAACAACATTGTTTATCCAAATAGGGACATTAGTAGTTAAATATGTCCAAGTATCAGTTCCCCATTTAACTATGTTTGCGAGAGCTGTCCCTAGGGCATAACCTATTTTGTAAGGTAATTCATTAAACCAATCTACAACAGACTTAATAACCGCAGGAACAGTTTCGTTAAAGAAAGATTTAATATTATTTCCCCACTCATTAAATACAGCTAAAACACTATCCCAAATCCCTTTAAACCAAGAAGGGATGTTTTGAAACCAACCAACAAGACTATTCCATGCGTTAGGTATAGTTACAATGAAAAAATCTCGTATACTACCCCAAACTTTCTCACCAACTTCTTTTATTGCATTCCATGCATTTATGCAAGCATTTCTAAATCCTTCATTTGTATTCCAAAGATAGACAAGCCCTGCAACAAGTCCAGTTATAGCGGCTATTACTAAACCAATCGGATTAGCTGACATTGCAGCATTTAATAACCATTGAGCAATTGTTACCCCTTCGTTAGCTAACTTCCATGCCTTAAAAGCATTAACAATAGAAGTTATGGTATTAACAACCTTAAGAGTTCCTATAGCAACGCCTATTGCAATAATTCCAGTAGCAATAGTGTTCCCATTATCTAAAAGCCATGTTAAACCAGTAATCATTCTAGGAAGCCACACTTCAACTCCTTCAGCTATTTTAGTAATCATATTACCAAAGGCATCAGCTAATTTATCAATACTTCCACCAAGGCCTCCACTGTTTAAACTATTAGCTATATTCCCAAGGCTTTCTATCGCTGTATCAGCAGCAGTTTTTAAAGGCCCTTCTAATCTTTCATAAACCTGAATACCTAAACCTTCAAGCGAGCTACCTAGAACAGTAATCTTACCTTGTAAGTTATCATTCATAGTTTCAGCCATATTTGCGGCGGCTCCATCGGCATTGCTAATATAACCTTTCAGTTCATCAAATCTTGATCCATTTTCTTCAACGGATTTGCTTAATAAATCATAAAAGCCTGAAGCCTGTTCAACTGTAATCCCCATTTCCTGAATAGCATACTCCATAAAAGCTGCTTTATCTTCACCTAATTCAAATGTAGACGCAAGATAATTAATCATGTCAGCATTAGTTTCAGTTTCAACTCCAAGAGCAGTCAACCCATCCTTTAAGTCTTTTGTATTAATAACAGTTGAAGCAATTAAAGCACTTACAGATTTCAAGTCCGTTTTGTTAAATATTTTATTCAATACCTGAGTTTGTTCACCTTGGGTCATAGTAACAAGAGTAGAATTTAAATCGTTAAAAATATCATTTAAAGGTCGCATATTGCCATTTACATCTAACACCTTTAATCCAAGGGATTTCATAGCACTAGCAGCAGTATCCGTTGGAGCAGTTAAACTTAAAATTATATTTCTAAGAGCAGTTCCTCCTTCTGCAGATTTTACACCGTTATCAGCCAACACACCAAGAGCGGCGCTCATTTCGTCTACCCCTCCAGCGAGGACTTTAGCAGTACCACCAACGGTTAATATTCCTTGTCCTAGCTGTGCCACAGAGGTGTTACTCTTTTGACTTGTTTTCGCCAATTTATCAACAAAACTTTCTACTGTACCAGCTTTATCACCTAAAGCCGACATAGAATCTGTTACCATATCAGAGGCTTCACCAAGTTCCATTCCCCCAGCTGTAGCTAAATTTAAAACTGTTGGCAATGTTGCAACTGCTTTTTCAGCATCGTATCCAGCTAATGCTAGATAATTTAATGCTTCACCAGCCTGACTTGCACTAAATTGTGTAGTTGCACCTGCATCTTTTGCAGCTTGTTTAAGAATTTCAAAAGATTTACTTCCATTAGCTATTTCTGAAGCAGTTATTCCCATAGTTGCAGCAACTTGCATTTTGTTATTACCGTACAGTTTTTTATCTGTACCTCTAGAAGTTTCCCTCATTTGATAAGTGCAACCAACTCTTATCTCATCAATTGGTCAATTCCAATTTAGATTGGCGTACCTTTTCACCTTTAACTTAATAGTAAGGTGTTCGGAACTCTTGGAGAGATTATATTTATTCACTCTCTACGCTCTACAGTACTAATTAGCCTATTCGCAATCCAATTAGTTACCTCGGGATCAGCATATAAATTTGAGCATAATAAAAGAGCACTATTGTGCCCTTAAAAATTCATTTAATTGAATTATATTATTATTTTTATTTCCGTATATTTTGTGAAATTTTTTATGACATTTATTACACAAAGTTATGCCATTATTTATATCAGTTCTTTTCTTTTCATTATCTGAGTAATTTTCAATATGATGAGCATTCAAATTCCCACCTTTATTACCACCACAACATTGACAAGTATAATTATCTCTTTCATATACCTTTTTTCTAAAGTCCCAGTATTCACTATATTCTCTTTTTTCAAACCTTTGTTTTTCTGTTATATTGGGATTAAAGTTTGGATGATTTATGCCTCGTACATTCTCTCCTTGCCATTTGTCTTTACATTTTTTACTGCAAAAATGATTATTATGTGTTTTATACTCAGATTTTTTCATATGAAATATTTTATTACAATAATCACATTTATAATTTATATCTATATAATTAGGATTTTTTTCGCCTCTATAATTATATGAATATCCTTTTTTAGAACATTTATATGAACAATAATGGTGTTTGGATTGATCATAATCACTCTTAGAGATAGTCTTTTTAATCCCACATATTTCACAGTTAAATGTTATTGAATTATTTTGTTTCAAATATAGTTTAAAACATTCTCTACTACAAAATATATCAGATCTGCATTCACTTGGATAACGTTCTAACTCTTTAGAACACCTCTTGCAATTAACTTTAATTTTAGACCTTTTTGTATTACTTTGATATCTTGAATAACACTTTCTATCGCAAAATTTCTTCCTTTTATCTTTAGTTTCAAAGTCCTTTCCACAAAACACGCATTTTTTTATATACAATAAAAACACCTTCCTCTATAGGTTTGTAATTTTACTATACCATGTCGCATGTATTTACTCAATATTTTATTTAGCTTTCCCCGATTTTTCCGAATGATTTATGAAGTATATTTCTATACAACCGAGCCAAATTAACTCATAGATTTCTCAAATGACATTCCTACCGTTACAGCAGCTCCACCTAAACCACCAACAGTGGCAACTATTCCAGCTATAGAAGCAGCTATTCCTTTTAAACTAGAATTAACTATATTACTTAATTTACTTAAACCCTGAGTAGCACCCCCACTATCCACGTCAGTATCAATTATTATTTTTCCATCAGACATTTTCTCACCTGCCTTTAATAAAAGAAAAAGCACTATTAAAGTGCTTTATAAATAAATTTCTTTTTCAATTGTATTTTCTACTTTAATTTTTGTTTTTAATTCCTTAACAAAGCTATCCCAATGCAAGCTTGCTCCTACAATTTCAAAGCTTAATGCTTTAGCTTCTTCAGAGTTACTAGACTTATAGTTGACAACTAAAAAATAATGTTTACTAGATTTAGTTTTATTTCCTATACCAGACATTCCCCCAACAATTGCACCCAATGATCCTAAAAGAACTCCACCAACTAAGGCCCTTCCAACAGTCGATTTACCACTTTCTATAATTTCCTTTTCAGTTATAACTTCTGCTGCAACTATCTGTTCATAATTAAGTTTAACAATTGGCTTATCCTTAAAAACCCTAGCTTTCATAACAAGACATTCTTCTTTATCATCTAGACTTAACTCAATTGCTGTGCCTTTAGAATAACTCTCAACCCCGTCTACAAAAGATAAATTAATAGCTTTATTTCCTGATTTATTTTTTCTTTTAAATAACATTGTAAAACTCCTTAATAATTAGTTATACATATGCTATCATTAAAATCAAAAAATCACAATACTTTAGAAATATCTCCACCGCTTACAAGAATATTTTCAAGATTATTCATCTTTTCTATTTCTTCAATTGAAATTTTTTCAGGAATAGCAAACTCTTTCTTTAATTTCTCATAGCGTTTTTTCTCTTCTTTGTCCTTGATTTTAGAAGTATCTAAATCTCTATAACCAATTATTTTTGAGATTTTATTATCTTCATCCAATCCCATAAATAAGAAACGAAACTTCCACCAATGCAAATACTCAATTTCCTGCAAATCCATCCTATATTGAGCTAAAAATGCTGAATAAATATAGCCTTGATCAAAATCCCAGTCATATAAATTTTTATTTTTTTTGGACCCTTTACCTTTTTTAGCACTATGAAAATTATTCATAAAGCTCATTGAGTAAAAATTAAACATTTGTTCAATAGCTTCAACTAAATTTGAAGGTTCCTCATTGTAAAATAAAGATAAACATTTTTTAACCTTATCTTCTTTACTCAATTCATGATCATGTAATATCTGTTCAAACAAAATAAAAACTCTAAAATCTGAATTAATGCTAACTTCTTGACAATTAACCTCAACAGTTTCCGGGAGTTTATCTATTAGAATGTTGAACATATCTTCTATTATTGCCCTTATTTCTATTAGTATTTCTACGTTCAAGTCTATTAGGAGAATACTTTTCTATCCTTGAAGCAGATTTATCTAAATTATTAGCAAGTTCCTGAAATGCATCTAAACAAACTATTAAGTTAACTCTATCTCCAAAAACCTTTTTATCCGTACCAGGACCAAACAAACTATTAAAGGCATTAAATACAAAATTACATTGAAATCTTATACTCGCTACAGCAGATAATCCTTTCACTTCATCTTCTAAAGAAACTGCTTCATTTTTAATTTTTTCCCAAGTTTCAGCAACTTCTAAATCATAAATATCTATATCTTTTAATTCAACATTGTTTATCTTCATGTTAATCCTCCAATGATTTTAATTAATTTATTTCTGCTTCACCAAAAGCAACTATTTTATTATTTCTATCTACTAAGACAACAGTTATATGTGTATTAGTTCCTTTTACTATACTATTACCAATAGTTAAATCCTGAGTGAAGTTTGTTGCATTTTCTCCTGACGCTGGGATAGGAATAGCCTTAGCATCTGCTTTGTACTTAAAAGAATGTCCCTCTGGAGCCCCAATATTAGGCGTAGCCGTAAAATTAGACCCAGATAGCGCTATTGCAACCTTAAATTCTTCAATAAAATTCTTAGTTGATACATTAAATACTCCGTCAACATGGTTTCCTATTTGGTTCAAGTTACCACTTACAGTAATTTCAGCACCACCCTCACCTTCAAAAGATGAAACTTCATTTGAAACTCTCATTTTTCTCGCAGGATAAAGGTTTGCGCCTCTTTGTGCTTCAAATAAATCTACTCTGTAATAATCAAATTCTGCATCAACACCAGTTTTTCTATTTCTTCCTGTAAGATACAGTTCGTAAATAGCCTTTTCATCCTTCATAAAGTCAGAGTCATATGGGAAAACTGGTTGATAATTTGTTATTCTAGTTGTGCTATTAACTTCATTTATGTAAGTTTTTGATGAAGTTTGAGCATTAGGTTCTTCGTTTAAAGAATTAAATCCAGCCCCCATGAACATAATTTCAGTCCCTTTTCCCAGATAATCTGCTATTTTATTTCTTAAAATTGTAGACATTTTTTCTCTCCTTTCATATAAAAAGAAAAAGGCTTTAAGCCTTCTTCTTGTAATAAGTTAATCTCAAGCTAATTTGATACATACAATCTCGCACCATTTCACTTTCGTTTATTAAAATTCCATTGCTTATAATCTCAATGGTTTTTGACTCCATTCCTTGTCCCAATACTGGAAGTTGTGAATTATAATTTTTTTGTTCAATCCAACCTTCAAAGTTCTCGAAGAACCCGCAGTTTTCAATATTTTTTATGTGGTCCTCATTAAAGGAGTTCTTTGAAACTAAAGCAAATTCATATCTTTTTATTTTATCTCCATTTATATATGTTTTTACAGTAGGAGAAACTGGTAAAGGCTCAATAGAAAAATCACCAATCTCAGTCCCTAAATAATTAACATTTATAAATGTATTGTTATCATTAAAAAATTTATATTCATATAAAAAATCTCTAATTTTATCAATTATCACTTAGAACGCCCTCCACAAAACTTAGCAACTTCATTAATTATAGTTTCACCTTTGCTACTCAACATTTTTTTATCCCAATAAGAATATTTTTTATGACCATAATACTGTTTTCTAGCATAAGGCTGGTTCCAGGTAATACTATTAACCTTTACCGTTATATCTGTTCTTAATCGTCCTGTAAGCCTAGGGACATAATTAAAACTATATGCAGCAACTCTTTTTGTAAAATATTCTTGTCCCTTACCATTTTTGTTCAAATGTCTTTTAAGCAAAATTTTATCACTTGGGTCAAGTTGAAATTTAACCTTAGTCATTAAACTGCTTCAACCTCGAAATGACAAGGAAAATTCTTTAATCCCTTAATAGTAAGAACTTCATAACTTGACTCCAGTTGAGTTATAGAAAAATCTGCATTAACTTCTTTTTCTACTACATCGGCAATGATTTTATCACCAGTACAAAAAGTAAAATATTTTTGCTTATCTTTTTCAGAAAGTTTTATAAATTCTTTTTCTGATATATATGATTTGGCATTATTTACAGGCTTATCTATAAAAATAGAAGTGCTATAAGCAACATTTAACGTATTGCTTACTGTAGCACTTCTTTTTTGTTGAACTTCAACACCTTTTAATACGGTTCTATAATATGTATAACCATTTCTGTCTTTAACTCTATTGTAAATAGTTATATTATCTTCATTGAACATTAATAAAAGCTCCTTACTTGAGGAACTCTTGTAGGAAGTAGCGCAAGGATATCATCGGTTAAATAATTGTTATTATGATTAACATTATAAGTAATACTTTTCTCCCCAACTGTCTTCTGTTGAATGTTGCCAACCTCTTTTACAGAGTACATTTTTGCAACAATTAATAAAATTGCTTCAGGATATTTTTGTTGAGCTTCTTCTAATGTCAACTCTTCATTTTTTAAATAATTTTTAATGATAACATAGGCTCTTTTTACATAGCGTTCTATTCTTTTGTTTTCACTATCAGCTAAGGAAAGCTCGTCCTTTATTTCTGCCAATAGCGAATCAACTATTTTGTTCATAATCTACCAACTATGCAGAAGTTTCTTCTTTGGACTTTGATGCAGCTCTAGTTAAAGTAGCTTTAACATTTAATCTACATAACTTCAATTGTTCATCTGTAATCCAAACATCATGATACTTTCTATAATCAACTTTCCAAGCATCTGCATTTTGATTAATATCCGGAGTAAATATTCTTACCTTGTCAGTTTTAGATACTGCAATTGGAGCCGTCAAAGGAGTTATCATCCAGTTAATATCTACCCCTTTAGCTGATTTAGTGAATCCACCTGCTCCAGTAGAATTAAATGTAAATTCTGTTGCAAGCCTAGAAGAAGGAACTTCAATCATAGGAACGCTATCAAAAGTTTTTACTCTTGTAGTAATTTCACCCTTTGAAAAATCAGCAATATTAATTTGTCTTGATATTTCATCCGCTTGTTCTAACATAGAAAGACAAGAAGAAGTAATAGTTATAACTAAAGGAATATCTCCAACTATATCTCTTATTGCTGCCAAATCTTCTTTTAATTTAGCAAATATAGTTCCTTTTGCAGGAGTATAATTTTCTGTAACCATACCTGTTGTAAGTCCAGTTCCCTTGCTATTAGCATCATCAGTTATCCCTTTAACAGTTCCACCAGTAGTAGTATTAGCCCTAAGAATTTCTCTTGCTAACATTGAATATCTGTAAGCGTCAACCTCCGGAACAACTTTTGTTGTTTGGAACACTGATAACACATTCCCTGCCGTTAATACAAAATTAGTTTCATCAACATCATTAGAATCAAATTGAAAACTTCTTCCTCTATCTTTTCTCATTTTTCTAGTTTCATATTTAAATGTTATATCACCATTTTTATATCCTGTTCCATCTGATCTACCATAATCAGCTAATCCTTGTAATTCTAAGTGAGGAATTTTAACTTCATCCCCCCCGTTGTATATAACTTGTCCTGCATTTGCTTCCATCCATCCTGATGTTAATTTTGCTGTCATTTGTTTATCTAAATTTTGTTGAAATAAACTTGCATATGCTATTGTATTAGCCATTTTAAATCACCTATCCTTTTCTTTTGTTAAATTTCTTTTATTTTTTGGTATTTTTTATTAATTTTTTGCATAAAAAAAAGAGCCTTAAAAAAAACTCTTTAATTTCCAAATATTTGTGCTAATTGTGCTGACACTGTTTCCATTTCATCATCTCCACCTGGAGGAGTATATGAGCCACTTGCCATTACAGTTTTCACTTGATCACTAACTATGTCATTTACAAAAACACTTAAATTATTTATTGTATTTGTCATAGCTTCATCATCTTCACCTAAGTTAATGTAAGGTAATAACTCTGTTTTTAAGCCTTTAGCAGTCAATAAATCTTTTGCTTTACTTTCTCTTAAAATCTTTGCATTCTTAGCTTTTTCCTGCTCCATTTCAGCCTTCATCTTATCCATTTCAATTTGCCAAGGTTCTTTATTCTTACCAGTAGCATCTAAAACAGCCTTATCAATTAGTTTTTGAAGGTTATTATCCTTCCAAGTCTTAATTCCTGCTGTAACCTTAGAATCAGCAAATTTCTGTAGATACATTTTCCCATCTTCCTTATTTTCTAAGTAAGATTTTACTGAATCAAAATTCACTTCCTGTAATGACTTTAATTGTTCATTATTTTTTAATATTTCTAAAACATTATCATCATTTTCCAATGATGACACTAAATTTAATAATTCACTTTTTTTCATTTATACTCCTCCCCTGCTAAGTTCAAAAGCCCTTAGCAGTTTAAAAAATATTATTCTTTAATTTCATAATAGCAGCGGCAATTTGGATGTTGTGGAATTACCGGTTTATCCTCTAACTTAAATATAGTTCCATGCAAGCCCTCACAGACTTCACAAGTCCCTTTATCTAGTTCAGCATTATATATAACCTTTTTTACTCCCAATTCCTTAAATTGCACATTATTTATTTCATTTATAACCCTACTCACTTCGGTATTAACTAATCTTTTAACATTTGAAGCATTAGTATTGAAATGTTTTTTTATAATATTTTCTATATCATTTACAGATATAGAGCTATTAAAAAAGTCATTCATATTTTTTTGCATAAGCTTTGAAACTTCATTTATATTGCTCCAAATTCTTTCACTATATATTTCTCCTTTAAAGGCTGAATTAACTATTTTATTTATATCATTCCTTGAAATAATAGCTTCATCAAAAAAAGCACCTACTTTTGTAGCTGCATTAGTTAATATTTCAGTAGTTTTTTTACTTTCTAACTCTATTAAAGAATTAAAAATATTTTTCAATTCTTTGTTAAAGTCATTTTTTATTTTTTGTTTCTCTTTTGCTGTAACTTTTAAAAAGCTATCAACAATTTTATACGTAAGCATTATTCTAGCCACTTTATTAAGTAGCTTTTCCCTTGCTTCTTTCTCTTCTTTATATATATCATTAAGAAATATATTAGCTTCTTCATAAATTTCTTCAATTAATTCATTAAATTCATTCATTCTTAAACATGATCAAGATTGATATCCTGAATCCCTTCAATTTCTTCTTGCTTAACCTTCTCAGCTTCTCTTGATGTGTTATTTATAAAACTAAATAATCCCCTAGCAGTTTCTTTAGAAATAACCCCGTCTGGAGCCTGAGAAAGCATTTGAGCGATAACAAGATCATCTTGAGGAATATTCAGAGTATATTTAACACTTAAATCTCTATAGTCATATGTTGTATTATCTATCCTATTAAAAACACTAAATATAACTTTATGCCTATTTTTACAAGCGTCCTGCATAACTGCTTCCGTATCCCTTACACGTTGTTCTAACGAAATTAATCTATTTCTAAGAGCAGTTCCCGATATATTTGAAGCTAATTGCTCACCAGTATCTACATGCCCTGCCATATTGTAGAGTTGTTTCTCTAATGTAGATAATGTATTCTGCACAAAAGTATCATTTATATCTTTTGTTAAAAATCTCATATCTACATCTTTTTCATCAGTATTTAAAATCCCCTTTTCCTTCATCTTTGCAATTACTTCATCACTTAATTTGCAACCAAGGGCCAGGAAATATGCAAGCCTATAATCAGATATTTCATTAACTATATCAGATAAATTTGTTTCATAGCCATCTTGAATATCTTTTATATCATTAAATATAGTGTCTTTTTCCCTATATTTGCTCAATGGAATATAAGTAACAGGAACAAAACCAAATATATTTTTTTCATAGTTATTTAACTTAGAAAAAGCAACATCTGTATGATAAATTCTATCTGTAGTATAAATATCTACATATTCAGTAGTATCAAATTTCTTTTTATAAAATCTCATAAAAAGCACTGGCTGCAAATTTTCATCAAAATAAACATATCCATCTAGAGGATTAACAACCTTTGAACTTACTTGCAGTTCTTCTTTGCCTGCAACAATTTCTTTACGAAGGTAATATAATTCAAATACCACTCCAAACGTAAGCAAATCTCTTAACAATTCCTTATCGTGAGTTTCGTTCCAATGAGCAGTTTTTTTCTTAATAAGTTCAACTGCGGCTGGATCTTGTCCAATTAAAGTAGGTTTATTAGATAACAAATAAGAAACTTCTTCTTTTATAAATTTCTTTATAAAATTAGCTTTTACTTTTAAATTAGATCTACTTTTATTATTTTTATATTTAATTCTAGCGTCGCTCTCACCTTCAACAGCATATCTATACATAGTAAAATATAAATCTCTCTTATTTATGTAATCTGAATAGCAATCTTGCAACAACTTTATATTTTTCTTAAGATCCATTTTTTTATCCTTTCTTATTATCATTTACGAGTATATTATTTAAGAGTAATTTTAGAACAAAGACTGTCTATCAAATAGCCTTACTGTAGTCCCTTGCATTTTTAAATCTGTTTGTACTGCATATCTAAGAGCATCTAGTCCATGATTGTTCTTATCTACAGGTCTATTTATATACTCACCTGTTTTCTTATCCTTTACCCATGTATAGTTTTTAAACTCTTCCTTAATTTGAGTACAATCACCATGAACTATAATCCTATATTGTTGCAACAACTGTATACCTTGCATTATAGAATCTTTTCCTTTTATAGCTGGTCTAGTTCTATTTAACCCATGCTTCTTTAATTCTGCTATAGATTTAGCTTCAGCGGAATCACAAGTAATAATTTCTTTTCCATAACCCTTATCTATAATTGATTTAGCAATTTCATTATTCAATAGCCCCTTTTGGAAAAATTCATCAAAGATCCATAATGTTTTTTGTTTTTCTGAAATTATTGCAGCAATAAATGCAGTAGGATCATTGACATATCCAAAATCTAGCCCAAAAATAGCTTTGGCATCATCATATAGCTTGATTACTTCTCTATAATCAAAGAAATCTTCCTTCCAATTCGTATAAACAAGCTTATCCAATGTTGCAAATTCCCCTAAGGCATAAATTGCATGATAAATAGGGTTATTTTTTGCCATTTCATTTAGTGTGTTTATGTAGCTAGCAGGTAAAAACTTATTATCCTTATATGTAGTATGTAAAACTACTGTATTTTCCTCATTATAGCCATTTTCAAACCATCTTTTATACACCCAGGAACTCTTTGATACTGGGTTAAACATACAATGTATTTGTAAATGTGGTTCTCTACTTCTTAAACGGAGATCAAGCTGATCAAAGTCATCCATCTCCAATTCTGTTACTTCTTCACATACAATATCAGAAATATCAGCGATAGACTTTAACTTTTCAGGATCATCTGTACCTTTAAAAATAATCTGACTATTATTAGGGAAAACTATAGATAAATCTGTTTTGTTGATGGTACATTCATCATACAACCCCCAATCCCCTAACATCGATTTAAATAATGCAAAAATGGAATCTCTTATTGAGCTTTGAACCTTTCTTACTACAAGACATTTTCGATTCGGGAACTTTAGGAGCTTCAATATCATTTTTTGAACAACAAAATGAGATTTACCACTTCCAGCTCCACCGTAAAAAACATTGTATCGTTTCTCATAATTTCTTAGCTGAGAATAATAAACCTCATTAAAACATCTTTTTGTAATTTTAAACTTTATGCTCATTTTTTAATAGTCCCTTTTGTTTGATAAAAAATAAATTTCAACTGTAAAAACAGAAGGTGTTTCATTTTAGAAGGTACCCCCCCTATTTCTTATAAAGGCTAGCTATAGTTACTACTACACAATAGTAATAATTGCTATTATATAAAGAATCATCTCTATCAATAACACTATAATCATTTCACATAAAAAATATTTTTTCATTCATATAAAAACTGCGTATTTTAAAAAAATGCGTATTTTACCAAAAAGACGCAGTTTTTTTTACAACGCATTTTAACGCATGAAAATCGCTGAAACCGTTGGTATATCTAAGTTTATGAGGTATTGTAATTTCAAATGGCACATTTTTTATGGTTTCAATGCTGCATTTTTGTATATTTTTTAAGTAAAAGTTTAGCGATGATAAACTTTATTCCTCTATATCAACAACTATTTCCTTGTTTTCAACTACCTGTTCAACTCTATCAACCCAGGCAAAATTATTCTTTAAAGTAAATATAGCACCAACTGCTTTACTTCTATCAAATAAGCCTTGTTCGTATCTTGAATGAATATATGCCTTAGCCCTCTTTATCGTGTTTCTAAAGCCTTCTTTCATATCATCATCAATACTCTTCAACTTACCTGTTTCAAAAGCATTCTCATATTCTAATAACATTTTACGTGTCATATCTAACTTAAAGGCTAACCCGGTTATAGTTGGAACTTCTTTTGTTTCTTCACACTCTCTGAAATACTCTTCTATTATTTCTTGCATCTGCTCAGGTGTTTCATACTTTCTTGGTCTACCATATTTCATATTTATCACCTCCACTTCTGCATATAAATTAAAAAGACACTTAGATCTTCGTCTAAATGCCTTTTCTCTACAATACTATTTTACTATGTAATTTTAATATAAACTTGTTATCTTTTAAGTAAAAAAAAGTTCAAAAACTGTTTAAAAACTGTACCCAAAATTCAAATTAAATAAAAATAACGTTATTTATATACAAGGTTACAAACTTGGTTACAACTTTATGTAACCACTCAAACCTAGTAATATCAACGTTTTAGATAGAAAAGTTACAAGGTTACACTTTTTGAAAAACTACATGCACATCTTTTATTTATATACATATAAATATTTTTTATTATATATATATATATTTTTTTATTTATGTAACTTATATATATATATATAAAGAGAATGGCTCAACCATGCGGGTTTGATGCGGTTACAAAATTGGTTACATGTGGTTACACATTTTTTTGCTTATACTCTCTCAACTCAGTAATATCAATGCTTTGCTCGGTTACACATTTGGTTACACATTTGCAATGAAACTGTAACTTGTAGCCTTTTATTATTTTTTTATAAAAAAGCGTTGACAGGTACGTTGAAACGTACTACGATAATATATGTAAGATACATTATATTATTTGGAGGTAAGAAAACATGAACAGAGCAGAATTAATAAGAAAGCAAAAATAAATAGAAAAGGAAAGGTGTTAATTATGTTACATGGAGTCAAATGGGGAAATTTAAGCGAGGAAACTAAGGAAGATTTATTATCTAATGCGAACATCTGGGATAATGTAAAGTATGGAGAATGCTTGGTTGATTTAACTGCAGATTATACTGTAGAAGGATTTAAAACTGAAGACGATATAATAATAAAAGATAATGCGATTATCTATGATCCAAAGGAAGGGAAACCTGTTATCAGCACTCCTTTACAGGTTAGTTTAAATGATGTTTTTACAGCTCAAGAAGCTGCGGCTTTATGGAATATTACAGAAGGTGCAATAAGAAAAGCAATAGCTAGCAAACGACTAATAATTGGGGTAGATTACAGAAAAGCTGGAAGAATTACTCTTGTATCTAGAGAAGCGATGGAAAGGCTATATGGAGATCTTTAGTATGACTAGCAGTAAAGATTTAAATAAGAAATAGGGTTCATTTTTAAAAAATTATTATTTAAAATATAAATTAAAGGAGAATGAATATGGATAAAAAATATGAATTATTGTTAGATAATAAAATTGCATGTGAAGCAATGTATAATGCAGGTTTTATACCTACTTATGATAAGAAAAAACAAGGAGATGATTTTTAAATGGCAGCAATAGAAAGAATAAACAGAACAACAGGTAATCTTGTTAAAGTATATGAAGTATATGAGGACGAAGAAATAATATGCGTTGATGGTGTATTGTATATAGTTAAAAAAGACGAATATATAAAATACATGAACGGTGAAATTGACACTTACGAGTTCAGCGAGGCAGGATTTGACATTGAAAATGAAGGCGACATATTCAAAATTAAGCTATAGATAGGTTTTATACCTGCTTGTACAAAAAAGAACCTATATAGATAGCCTCTCTCTTATAAGTGCCTATCTTATAGGTTCCATTTTAAAATATTTGGCTTCCCCTTATTTTTTATATTTGAATATTAAACGTTAAATATATAGTAAGATAATGTATTAATTATTTTCTTTCTAGCTCTACAACAGCTATCTTTATCTTTGTTTAATTTATATCCAACTTCAGTCCAACTTTTTCGAGGTTTACTAAAATATCTTAATTCTATTGATTTAATTTTTTTCCTATTTCTTTATTATTCATTCCCTTGTCCTTTTTTAATAATATACATGCTATATATTGAATATATAATATGAAAGTTCATTTATTAATTTGTTTCTTATCTTACAACAGCGGTCTTTATCAATATTCATCTCTTCACTTATTTTAGTCCAGCTTGCCTTAGGTTTACTAAAATACCTTAGTTCTATTAGTTTTCTGTCTTCCTTTGACAAGCTATCTAGTGCTAGGCTTATTTTCCCTTCTCTTTGTTTGAATAAATACTTATCTTTCTCTAACTGTTCTATTTGCTCTTTAACTTTTTCATCTCTTCTTATAACTTCATTTTCAACCTGACTTGTAAAGGCATGAGTTGGGCCAACTTTTTCATCATAGTTAATAGCTCTTAATGTTATATCATTTTTTAACATTTCTATGTCTATTTCTATACTTTTAATTTTTATGCCCAAATTTTTATAGTTATATAAAGCATATTCTGTCTTTTTGAATAAATTTTCTTCCAATTATTAGATTCCTTTCTATTTAATCTTGTTTAATATTCTTTTTGTTTCGCAAATTTTCTCGCTTACCTCAAGCAACTTCTCGCTAGACTTTTCTAAATCTTCTATAGAATATATTTTTTTTAATTTACTAATGTCCTCCATTAAATCTTCTGCTTGCTTTAAAAGTAAATTACTCATTCCAACTGTTGTAATCAAATGCCTTTCTAACATTTTATTTTTCATATTCCATTCTCCCTTTAAAATATATATTAATCGCTGGTATTAACTTTAAATACTCTGCCCTATGAGGATTTTTTTCTAATCCACCATCTTTATTATGGATTCTATCTATAAAATCTTCTTCTGTGATATTATGTTGACAACCAATCGAATATAAGATTCTATCATCTTCTGTAAGAATAGCAGTTAACAATCTTTTTCTACATTGATGTTGAAAAACATCTTTGAAAGATATTGTAATTTCCCCTGTTAATCTTCTATTTTTTATATTTACATTATTTTTTATAATTGCCTTTGTTATGAATGAATCATACGTATGTGAACTATACGTATATGAATTTACTATAGTTGAATCATATATAAATGATTCTTCTATAGCTGATTCTTCTATCCATGATTTATTTATAATAGAATCTTTTATAATAGAATCTTTTATAATTGAATTTCTTATAATTGTATCCCCATAAACCTTTGAATTACCATATACCCACGACTTATCCTCTTGAGATAAATTACTTTCATTTTCTATATATCCACCTAATTCTCCTGCATTAATTATATTGTCATTTATATCTACAAATGTAATTAATGCTCTTATTCTATATAGAATTCTTTCATCATGATTAATATAATTATCTTCAAATAATTCATATTTTTTATTCATAATTATTCCCTCTCAACATTAATTATTAAGCATAAGTCATTATGTAAGGCGTAGTCTGCTTATGCCTTATAGGTGCTACACTACCTATTAAAATTTTAAATTTTATATCTTCCGCATTTGCTACATCTATACAAATTGAATGGAGAATATCTTATAAGCTCCCAGTCATGCATATGTCGCTGTTTTTTTAATATCTTTATTAAAGTTTTTAACATTTATTCTTCCCCTTTAAAAAACACCTTGAATTATCTTTCCATCTTTATCTATATTAGCTTCCTCTGCAAAATCAGGCTCAATTATTTGTGGAATATTAAGCTCTTTCATTCTTTCAACCGAATAAATGTCATATCTTACAGATTTCCCATTTACTTTTATAACCTTTGATGTTGGACCTGTTCCGATTAAGTATCCTGCTTTCATAGCTTGTTTCTTAAAATCCTTTAATTTTAAAGGAACAACTTCAGCAGATCCAATTTTATTTATAAAATCAAAAGTTTCATTAATCATTTCTGATGTTTTAATATAAAGCCCATCTCCTTGCTTTTTAACAACTTCCGTTGATCCAGCCCTTCCATCTTCGAGCATCTGATTATAAAGCACTAACATTCTTTCAACTGTAGATTTAGTTTCTTCTCCCCCTTCGAGAACTTCTTCTTTGATGTTTTTAACTATGTAACTTTCATATCCTTCAAATTGATTGATTCCATGTTTGGCTAATAGTAAATTGAATATTTCAATTCCTGCAGCAATATTTATAGCTGTATTTAAAGGTCTGTTATTTAACTCTTTGATATTTGCCTCAACTTTTTCTCTTATAAGTGCATAATCTTCAACACTCATACTTATAACTGTATCAACTAAACTTCTTCCTAGCTTGTTCATCAGCTCTTTGTTTTTAGTTAGCCACATCATTGCTTCACTGTTCTTTTCAGTTCTTTCTCTCTTACTTAAATAGACGATGCAACTTCTTTCTATAAGAGCTTTTTCTCCGTTTGGGTAGCTTTCTTCTCCTGCTATTATTATTGGTCTTGTGAGTTGGAAGTTTTTATTTTTAAAACTTTTATCTCCCCTGGTTATTGTTGTTCTATCATATAAATTTCTTAAACTTTCACTTAATTTTTGTATTTTATATTTATCTAAAGAGCTTGGCTTAAATTCATCATATAAACTTGTATAATTCCCTGAACTTAAATCTTTTATAAATGCAAAATTAGATATTAACCCAATTGATTTTATCTCTTTAGCTGGATAATTTAATATTGCTGCTATAACATTACTTAATATAGTAGATTTTCCTGATTCACTTTCTCCTACTATAAGCAAATGATGCATTTTATTTTTTAATTCTTGATTGTGAAGGACAGCTAAATTATTAATAACAGTTCCTATTATAGGGATCGTCTTATCACTTGCAGCAAATCTAAATATTCTTTTCTTAAGTTCATTTAATTCATCTTTAGTTATAAAATCATTGTTTAATATTTCTATATCATTTTCTTTATCAGCTTTTATGGCGTAATCTATGCCATTTAAAGTTATAGCTCCCTCATTTGTTATTAACTTAACTTCATTTTCATGTATTAAAAATTTCATTCCTTGATGCAATTCTTCGTTTTCTATTGCCCAATACATGTTGATCCAGCTCTTAAGTTCAGTTAAATCATCAATTTTCCCTTTGAAGGCTAAATCTAAGGTCCCTAGGAAATTTTTAAAACTTTTTACATCATCAAAAACAGTTGATGGTCCTATTTTTTCTATTATTTCACCGGTGCAACTTTTTAGTATGAGTTTAACTCCCTCTTTATCTTCATCTACATATTTCATTCTTTTAGCTTCTAGCAAGTTAAAATCAGTTAAATATATTTTTGTCCAATCCCCTTGTTTAGTTATTATTTGTTTATATATTCCTCTAAAATCTTGCTGTAAATCATATCTAGAATTAATATCTAAGCTTCTTCTAAACGCATTTAATAAATCATTTTTATCATTCCCAGCTTCTATCCAATCTGTTACATCTTTGTTGTCCCCTAATGATTTTAATCCTGGTAAATTTATAAATTTAAAGGCTGGTCTATCTTGCTCATAATCCTCTAAAGGGGGATTTAACTCTTCAAAAAGTTTTTTCCCATATTGCTCTCCAGCTACCCCTGTGTCCTTTATTACGTATATAGATGAATATAATGCATTAAGAATTGAAAAATCCTTAACTCCCTTTACTGAGGTCGCTACATATTTATTATTTTTAAAAAATGAATTTATTGTATTTGCATCTTTTTCGCCCTCAACTATGATTAATGTTTTCCCAGTTTTCATCCCCTCTAAAACATTATATAAATTGTAAGGTATTTCATCGGTTCCTCTTGAATTAACAACTTTATCTCCTTCAATATGATAATAAGAGCTGCATTTCTTCCCGTCTGGTTTAAGGAATTTGGCTTTATAGTAAACAACTTCATTGCTTTCATTGACAAATGTAAATAAACCTTTAAGCTTATGATCTCTTCTAAAATCTGTTTTTTTAATTTGCCAATCAATAAAATTTTTTACTTTTTCAAATTCAAGCTCTTTATCACTTTTTTTATTTTCCATGCCTAGATATTCTCTAGCGGCTTTATAATCAAAACCTTTATATTTCATTATAAAATCTAAAGCATCGCCTGATGTATTGCATCCCCCAAAGCATTTCCATTGCCATTTGTTATTGTCAGAATTAAAGCGGATACTGAAAGATGGAGATTTTTCTGAATGAAAGGGACAACATATTTTGTTATCCCTTGTAAACCTCTGCCCTACTTCACTTTCTATTAATTGTTTTAAATCTATATTTTCTAATTCATTCATAGTTTAATTTTCCTTTCATCCATCTTTAAATCCATTGTGCCTTTCATCATATGTCATTTCTCTATTTAACTCTTTTTCAACTTCTAGCCCCTTAAAACAAAGCATTTTAAACAACTTTATAAATGCTTCTATATAATAATCATCTTCTCTTTGAATTTCACCTTTGGCTCTTAATTCATCAATGTTATCTAAAATATATTCAGCATTTTCCATTCTTTTTAGGAAGCTATTATATTCCTTTTGATTCTTGGTCAAATTCATCACCTTCTTCAAAGTACCCTTTGTTCTTTAATAATTCGTAGATGTGATAATATAAGGATTTATATATCCTATATCCAGTTGTTTTTTTATCTATAAACTGAATATTTAAATCATATCTTGCCGTAAATGTTTCAAATGATCCTACTGCTGCAGTTGATGAATATTGACTTCTAAAATCTCCAGTTACTAATTTTTCATATCCATTAAGATCTTCAACGAACATAAAAGTTTTTGTATTATACATCTTAAGCCTTGCAAATTCATTTTCGAATCTATCTCTATCCTTTATGCTACTAATAAGCTCATCTACAGAATTTTTCTTTTCTATGGCTATATCATTGCTGAAATACCAATCTCTATTAACTCCTAAAGGCTTGGTTTCTTCATTTGAAGCTATGTAACAGCTATAATCTCCCTGGTCCAACTTTTCAACTTTATATTTTATTTTTTTTCTATCAAAATAATCTTTAATATGTTCCCATCTTTGTTCCCTGGTATCACATATAATTGTTAAATTTTTTAAAAGTATCTTTTGTTCTTTATCACTAAACTTGTACTTCATTTTTTCTCCTTGCTTCTTATCTGCTATAACTAATAACATCAGCTTCGCAGTAACGGTTTGTACATATTATTTTAATCATATCTTCCCCTTCAAAAGCTTTGCGTTGAGTGGTTCAAGAGAACTTTCGTCGCAACTATCACACTCAAGCATTGCATAGCTATTAACTGAATTAGTATCTTGATAATTTTCTTCTGCTCTAAAACAGTTTTTTCTTTCTTTGCATTCTTTGTTGATACAAAATGTTATATCTTTCATGTACATATCCTTCTTTTCTGAAATTTTTTGAATTGTTCACTAACCAATCCACGCAATTTTCTCAATTTCATCTGCACTCATATTCACATACTTTTCATGCCCTATCCTTGCTTCTTCTGCAGTTTCATACCCTTCTGCTATTCTCCAACAATCTAAACCTTCTAACATTATTGCAGTTTCATAAGCCCCATATCTATAATCATAACTTTTAACTGTGCTTATTATATATCCATCTTCTCTTTTAGTTAAATCAATTCTATTTACCATATTTAATTCCCCTTATTTAATTTATTTTTATAGGCTTCTCTTCCTACTGAATTATAAATTAATCCTAATTTTCTAATATTCTCCGTCCTATAACATCCACAACTCACACTTCTTTTTAAAGTATTATGTGTCATATAAGTAATATTCCCACATTCACATTTACATTTCCAAACTACACATCTAGACACTCTTCTATCTGTATATCCTATAACAGTAAGCATTCCAAACTTTTTACCTATAATGTTATTTATTGCTTGTGCCATTTTATCCTCCTATCTAACTCACAATATATTCAAACTATTCTTCAACTTTACTATATCCAAAGCTTGTAATATCTTTTACATTTATAATCGTTCTTTTATCATCAACTAAATCAATAAGCTCCAAAGCTCCATTTAATCCATCCCTGATAGCCTCTCCTAAAAAATCAAAAAAAACTTCTATTCTATCATCTTCTAATTTAAAATATCCTACATCGCCGCTTTTGAATCTTATTTTTATTTCATTCATATTATGTTGCTCCTTCTTGCTTATTCAAAATTACTTTATTTAAATTATGAATTACATCGGTATTTCTTTTTCTACTTTCAGCAAATGAACTTCTGAATAAATTTCATCTAGCTCCCAATATCTTTCTTTAGCCTTTTCTTCACCAAAAACCACCTCACATCTTTTCCCATTCCATGCTTCAAAAACTATTACATACATTTATGTTTCATTCCTTTTCTACTAATATGTTTGAATTGTTCATTAATCAAATGTCATATAGCTTTCATACATATAGTTTTCGCCTTTGTCACTTAATACTAAAACTGCATCTTTAAAATATCCTTTAGCTATAAATTCATTATCTGATTTTTGCTCTATCTTATCCGATTCAAAAATAGCATTAAAAGTACCACCTCTAGTTGCTAATAAAAATGTATATCCTTCATTTTCAAACTTAATATCTTCTTGTACTATAATTTCTTCAAGAACTGGTCTATTAATATCATTCCAATCTATCAATTTAACCTTTGAACCTTCTTTTATTAACATTTCTTCACTTCCTTCACAATAATTTCAAACTCTTATATTTATTAACGAGTATCAACCTTTACCTCGTATCTTTCTACCTCTATTGATGTTACTACACATTCATTTATCCAGTGTTTATCGTCTATTTCTGTATCAGCTCCAACCCATTGTCCTTTATGGTATAAATCTAATTCAACATCAAATAATTTTTTAATATCTTTTACCTTAACCATTTCTATTTACACCCCTTACTCGCAATAATTTCAAATTGCGGATTATTGTTGCGTCAAAACAAATGTTACCAACTTCTACTCCAAGTAATATCAATTTCCTTGTATTTTTCAGTAATCATTTCAACTATATCTCTAGTCATTTTACTTTTGAACCATTCTGTTTTTCCATCATTATTGAAATTTTCAATCATCCATCCATTGCCATTGTCATTAGATATATAACATAATCTTAATTTAACATCATCACATTTTAGATTTAACATTGGAGTAACTAACATCTTTCTAAATAATCCACTACTATTAACTTTCATATCTATTGCTCCTCTTTCTTAGTACGAAATAGTACCATAATGCTCCCCTAAAAAATCAAACTCCCAAGTGTATAACTTCATTAAATCATCTTTAAATTCTTCTAATGCTTTTTCAGCTATTTCTCTTGATGTAAAATATACATTGTTAGATTTATATGCAAAATCCCAATCAATCATTAATTCACTATATTGATTAGAAAATGCAATATAATATTTTTCAGAACTATCACACCAATTGATAACTTTTGTATTATGCTCCCAAGCAAACTTGTCCAACTTTCTCATTAAAGTTTCTTTAAAAGCAACATATTCAGCATATTCTTTATCGTTGAAATAATTAGCAATATTGAACAGTTTATGATCTATCCCATGATTATAATCGGTTGTTGTTTCACTGCATCCACAGCTACCGACAAAATAATATTTTTTTGAACTCCTAACTCTAAAATATGGATTTTTAGTTTTTTTTACTTCCTCAAATTCCATTTCTAATAATTCAATTAATGGAATCCCTAAATATTCTAAATAAGTATTAGTTTCAACATCTAATAAACCACACTCTTTTACTTTAAATACTCTTCCAGCACTTTTATATTGTTTGCCCTCTGCTCTTAAATCTAATTCTGTTATTTTCATAATCTCTTTCCTCCACTGCTATTCTCATCCTTTTAAAGTAAATCAAAAATCTTTAGAATAATTCCAATCACTTTTATTTCAAATTTCCCTATCTTTATTTGAATATTTCCAACGAAAAGTATCATTAATATGATTAAAAATAATTCTTGCATTACACTCCCCCTAAAAAATCATATTTTATATAAGAGTTAATTATATAACTCTTATATATTTCATTTCTATTCACCTACATTGAATATTGGGTTTACTCCACTTCCATTAACGGTGCTTAACTTTCCGTCCCATTTTTCAATAGCCATTTTCATAAGCATTTCTTTAGTTAATGATTTAGAAATTTCCTCATTTTTAATCTTTTCTGTTTCAGCATTTATTCTAGCTGTTTCCTGTTCTAGTAATGCTTTCTCTTGATTTAACTTTTCTGCTTCAAGTTCTTGGGCTTTTTGAGTTCTTGCATTAATTGAATTTTGAATACTTTCAGAAACTCTTGTAGCTGGTAATGTAGCACTTTCTACAAATATACCTAACTTACCTAATTCTTCTCTTAATGCTTCTGTTAATGCCTTATTAACCTCCGACTTCTTTTCTAAGTGTGCTTCAAGAACTGTATATCTTGATAACACTTCATTAGCTATAGTTTTTATTTTGCTTCTTAGATTTGTTGAAATTACAGTTTCTCCATTAACTCCTCTATACTTAGTGAAAACATTTGTTACTTGATTTGCATCAAAATTATATTGCATTTCAAAATCTACATTTACAACACCATCGCTGCAAGTTAAATCAAAACTTTCATCATCTTTTGATCCAGCTCTCTCATCTTGACTCATTACAAATGTTTCTGTTGCTACTGAATATAAAGTAACCTTTTTCGTTGGACTTACAATATGCCATCCTTGTGTTAATATTTCATCTTTTATTCCACCATTCATTGAATATTGGACTCCTACATATCCAGCCGGTATCTTTTCTGTCGTCATAAAAGTACCTGCTACCCCTCCTATTAATATAATTCCTGCTATTATTCCACCTAGTGTCTTACTCATTTTCTATCTCCTTTTTATCTGATATATTTTCCTTAAACTTATTAAATGATTTACTTGCTAAACTTCCTATTCCACCAAAAAGAAATGAAAGAAAGAAGTAAATAATAATCATAAAAATTAAAATTAATATATAAAAAACTATATTCATATATTTCTCCTAACAAATTTGTAAATACATAGATAATTGCTAATGCTATTGTAGTTCCTACCATAATAGCTATATCTTAATAATTCATACTTTTTATCCATTATTCTCCTCAAAAGGGCATGTCCCCATCATCTACTGGCGTCATACCTTCAAAGCTTTCCTCTGAATTATCTTGTTCACTCCAACTTTGATTGTTTACGTTATTATTTCCTACAAACTCAAAATTTTCTATAATCACATTTGTTGTATACATTTTTGTTCCGTCTTGCGCTTGATAACTTCCAGTTCTTATATTTCCTGCAAGTGCTATTTGTCTACCTTTTGTAAAGTATTGAGCAATTGTTTCTCCAGTTTTCCCAAATGCTACACAATTTATAAAATCAGTTTCATCTTTTTTAAAAGCTCTTGCTACTGCAACTGTTATTCTGCAAATTGCAGTCCCGTCGCCCGGCGTATACTTTAGCTCCGGGTCTTTAGTTAAACGTCCTATTAAAACTACCTTATTCATTTTCTTTCTTTTCCTCCAACCTCTTAAGAGCTCTTATTAATATAAGTCCTATTTCACTTAACTCTCCACCTGTTAACTCATTTTCAACTTTATTAAATAAAGCCTTTATTTCCTTTGCTGGTTCCATTTATTTCTCCTAATATTCAATGTGTGTCTCATATAAATAACTTGCTTCTAAATCTGCTGTATGGAGCAATACTCCCCATCTATTTTTGGTCCAGCATCCACTTACTGTGTTCCAGTTTTCTTTTGGTTCATATCCTCCCATATGGGATCTTATTGCATACATTTCGTCAAGGGTTAAATTTATAAAGCTGCTTAATATAATTATTGATTTTTCTCCATGTCCCAATGGAACTTGATCATCAACTTTATAAAAGGGAACTTTCTCCCATTTTCCTGTAACTTCATTCTTTTTATTTCTAGTGCTCGTTACATAAAAATTAACTTTGCATAAATCGTGAAGCAATCCACAAATAATTACACTTTCTAAAGGCATATTTAAATCTGTATAATGCTCTGCTTTAGCCTTTAAAACTCTATATACATTTAAGCTATGTTGTGCAAGTCCGCCTTCGTAGTTGCTGTGATACATTGTGCTCGCTGGAGCAGTAAAGTAATCATATTTACATAACCATTCAATTAATTTATCAATTCCTGGTCTTTTTACAGTTTCTAAAATACTAATAATCTCTTTCTTATTAGCTTCAATCTTTGCTCTTATTTCTAACTCTGTCATAATACTTAGCTCCTTCTAATAATTGATGTACCACTTTCCTCTAATCTCTTCTATGCTTAAGTATTCAATTAACCCCTCATTACTTATGTCCTGGTAGTATTTTTTATTACTATCTAAACTCTCTATTTCCTTACCTTCTTCATAAGCTTTAAATGCTTCCTCAAAAGTGTACTCTTTTCCTTTTAAAGTATATGTGTTATATAAATTAACACCCTCGTTCTCATTAAAATCTAGGACTCCATCTTCTCTAAGCCTTATAAAACTTATAGGTGATACTTCATTTACCCAAACTTCACCTTCTTTAATTGTTTCAATTACTTCTCTAAATGTTTTCTTCATGTTATCACCCTTTACTATCTCAAAATCTTGTTCTTTAAAGCATAATCCCTCTAAGCCTTTTATATGCCAACGGTATTCTCCAAACCATTCATTGAATTTTAATTCACCTTCATAAATTTTCTTCCCAACTTCTAATTTAGTTAATCCTAAATCATTACTGCATCTAACTTTCATCTTATTTCCTCCTAAAATGGCAGTCTCCAATTTTCACTTTCTAAAAACTTTAAATCTTCAAGAACTTTCTTCATTTCTTCAAGATTAAGAGTTATCATTTGAAAGTCTTTTGTAATTTCTAGAACTGGATCATCATCTTTATCAAACTTTAGAAAACTTCTAAATCTATCCTTTTCAACATATCCTTCTATAAAATCATGAGCTTCCATTAATTTTATAAAATCTCTTTCTTCTATAGCACTGTCAATTATTTGTTTTATTTTATCTATAGCAATGTCAACTTTAGCCATACGTCCTCCCTTTACAGGTCGCTTAAACTTAATATCTTACTAACCTTTTTGATTGATTTACAATAATCACAGACACCACATCCAACAGGCTCAACTTTTCCTTCTTTAATTGCCTGGAATCTTTCGATATAAAATTCCATCTCTTGTAGTTTATTATCTGTATAACCCTTATCAATTCTTATAACGGCCTTATCTGGAATATCTTCTTTAGTTATGGCTATTATATATGGAATTAAGTCAACTCCAAATTGTTGTTTAATCAATTCTCTATAAACTGCCATTTGCTCTATATATCCATATTGCTCTATGAAGTTAAGTCCACTATATTTCTTATAAATCCCTTGAGTGGTTTTTAAATCTCCAAAAAAACCTTTATTAATATTTAATATGTCAACCATTCCACGCCATTTAACACCAAATATTTCCCCTTGAATTATTACTTCCTTTTCTCCCTGTAGAAAGTTATTGCAAACTTTATCTTTACTTAAAGTCTTTATCATCTTATCTGCAACTTGATAAGCACTTTTAAGTTGACCTTTTGTAGCTCCTCTAGAGCTGAATAATCCTGGATTATCTGCCTTGAACTGTTCAAGCGTTCCTTCGCTATAGGCGTGTATATATTTCCCTAATAGGAAGGCTTCATTGTCAGCTTGTCTATATTGCCCCTTTACTTTTGCTAGAGCTTTAGCTTCACATTGTTTAAATAGCTTGTACTGTGAAACTGAAAATGTACTTGAATCAGCTTCTGGTGTATAATAATTTTCTTTAGAAATCTCTATCATTTTCTTCTACTTCCTCAAATTCAGCTTCAACGATATCTTCTTTATCATCATTTTCAATAGTTCCATCATCTTCAAGTTCCTTTTCAATTTCCGACTTTTCACTCTCGACTGGTTCATTTTTAAATTCCATATCCGAAGATTCTTCCCACGCCTTTCCTTGCTCTATATTGTCAAAATCTAGCTCAATATGCTTGCATAACCTTCTTAGTACAGTTTTTTTTGCCATTTCTCCGAAACTTTTAGTCCACGCTGATCCATTTTTCGACTTAGAGAAGTTATCTCTTATGTATTCAATCTCAGCTTTACTCATAATTTCATAAGCCATGCTTCCATCTTTGTAGTAAACTACAGCAAATGCTCCAATAATGCCGCTAGTATTAAAAGGAATAGGCTTGAAATTAATATACTGCTTTCCACCGTCAATAACTTCTTCAAAAAAATCCCCCTCCCTTACAAGTTTTGCGTATATATCCTTGATTGGATTTATACTATATTTTTTACAAAGTTTTTCTTCGCCCTTATAATCGGTCATAAATTGAGGTTGACCCCCGTACGTTATTACATAGCATTCTTTGTTGAAGAAATCTAATCCTAAATATGCTCCTTTCATCAGGCACCTTGCTAAATTAAACTCTTGCCCTTTCATTTTTGTTATATCTAAATCATTTAAAACTGCTAGCGCATTTTGTTTGAATCGTAAAGGGTTAAAGTTTTTAGGTAAAGCTCCTGATTCTCTCTCTAACATAGTTGCAAGCATATTATTAGTTTGTTTTAATACTACGTTTTGCAATTGATTATTTACTGCCATGCTTCTTCACACTCCTTCTTATATTGCTCCATACAATTTTCACAGATAAAAAGATCATTAATTTCATAATAGGTATCTCCTAAGAATATCCCGTAACCACAATCGCTACACTCATAAACTTGTTTAGTATTTTCTTGTTCATATCTATAATCATAAATACTTTCCATTCTTTATTTATTTCCCCAATTTAAATAATATTTTTTGGCTTCTTCTATAGCTTCTATATAGGAAATTCCTTTTTCATCAACTATCTGGTGAGCTAATTTAGCCACTTCTAAAATATAGTTATCTATCATTTTTTCTCCTAAAAATTCATTGTAGCTTCTCTTAAAGCCTTCTTTGCATCTGCAAAAGTTTTGAAGCTTCCTATGTATTCGCATTTTTTTTGTCCTTTAGAAATTCTACATACCCATTTATCTATAGAAGCCTGGTACCCTATTCCCGATATCCAGCTTTTCTTAGCAATAAACATATTCATTCTGTCTATTACCTTGCTTTTATATTTACTTAAATAAATAATACTTTCTTGTCCATGTTCATTAACCTTTAATGCCCATCCATTGCTAACAGTAACAATAATTGCTTGTCTATTTTCATCTGCAAACTTTCCTACGATTGATCCTATTTCTTTTGTTCTTAACTTGCATTCATCAACAAATTTTGTTTCTGTTATTTCTCCATTTTTATCCGTAAATCCAAGGTGCTTTCTATATTTGTTGCAAATTATAGAATTACTCCCGTCCGGAAACACAAACTTACTTAGCTCTATCCATTTACAACCTTTGCATTCCATTTATTTAATCTTCTCCTTTGCTCCTTGCAAATATCTGCTTCCAATCTTCGACTAACTTCTAAAGCTCTTTCATCAGTCAGCCCATATTCATCAATAACTTTATGAAGTTCATCTCTTAATTCTTTCATAATTATCTCCTAATTTTCTTTATTCCCTTTAACCCAACATCTTAGACATTTATTCATTTTTTTATTTCCTCCTATTTAATTTGGTGTTTTAGATAACTTGATTCCTTCGATAACGCCTAAAACAAACATTTTTTCTTTATTAGATAAATCATCATTAATTTTTTCTAATAAATCTTTAATTTCTTGTTGTTTCTCTTTCATTTTTCTACTCCTTTCAACTTTTTTCTACAAAATAATGTTAATCTTTTTTCGATTAAATGTCAAACGTTTTTCGATAATTTTATCGATTTTCGATAATTTTATTGTTTTTTTATGTTTTTTAGATTATTATAAATTTCGGAGGTAATATAAAATGAATAAAAGACTTAAAATGATAAGAACCGAATCACGCTTAAATCAAGCTGATTTTTCAAAAAGATTGGGAATGGCACAATCTACTTATGCGGCTTTAGAATCAGGAAAAACTAAAATAAGAGATAGACATATAAATCTAATATGTTCTACTTTTAACGTCAATAATGATTGGTTCATTACTGGTAAAGGTGAAATGTTTAAGGAAGATTTGGTCGAGCAAGTCGGAGTAGAAGTTGCTAGATTATTCTCCAACGGAGACGATTTGACAAAAAAATTAATATTAGGGCTATCAGAACTTGATGAATCTGAAATTGAAATAGTAAAAATACTTGTAGATGGTCTCATAAATAAAAAGAAGCAGTCTTAACTGCTTCTTTTTTCATTTATTCTATTGGTTTCCTCAATTATCGCATTTACTAATCTTAAAATCTCTATATCTTCTAAAAGTTCTAAGTTGCTTATTATATTATTTTTAATGTTTTTTATTTTTGATTCATTCATTATTTTATATCCATCCTTTTTAACTTAATCTTTGATATATTAGAGTTTTTCTTCTCTGAATGTATTATAATACAAAAAAATATTCCCTCCAGGAATATTTCGACAAAAAAATTTCAAATTGTGGTAATTATATGTAATTTCTTAATTCTATTGTAAAATGTCATAATTTAATTAAAATTATACCTATAAACACTATTTTCCGCGTCATATTATGGCGTATTTTGTCGAAAAGTTTTTAAGGGGATTAATGATTAAAAATGCTCGAAATAAAAAGAAAATAACTCAACGAGAGTTGGCAAAGAAGTTAAAGGTATCTCAATCTTACATGTCTAAGATAGAAAATAGAAAAACAAAGACTATAAGTATAGATTTAATATTAAATCTGTCTTCAATATTAGAAATAGATTCAGTTGACTTATTTATATTTCTAGCAGACCTATATAATCAAGGAAAGTAATACTTACTAATTTAAATTATTTAGTAATATTAACTTTCTTTTTTTATTGTTTATTATTCTATAATTGTCCTTGGAGGACTAAAAATGGATAAATTAGGCGAAAGATTAAAGGCATTAAGAAAAGAGCATAGATATACACAAGAGTTTTTAGCTGATTATTTAAATGTTACAAGACCGGCCATAGGTAATTATGAAAAAGGGATAAATGAACCCCCTTTACAGACATTAGTAAAATTAGCAGATTTATATCAGGTATCTTTGGACTGGCTCACTGGCAGGACAAATTCAAAATACAATTTCAATTTAGAAAGCAAAGAAAATAAAGAAGTCGTAATAAAGCTATATGAAGCCTTAAAGGATTTTAAAATAGAAAAAAAATAAAGTGTATCTTTGTATCAAGATACACTTTTTTGTGGATAAATTCAAAAAAAATATTTTTTCTGTTGATAATTTTTGGAATATAAGCTACAATTATGCCTATAAATAAAAACAAATATAAAAAAGCACCCTTTAAGTTGCAGTCGCCAAACTAATAACTTAAAGGGCTCACACTTAAGAAAGGCTTAATTCCTTAAGAATTTTTTGATATTATGTATTTTAATTATATATATAATGATTAAATTAGTCAAGGATTTAAAGCCTTCTTAGGGAAACTTTTTTATGTTTTTTTAAGGGGGATTTTTTTTATGGCAACAGAATTAACAGTACAAGAATTATTATTTAATGAACAACCAATAGTTATTAATAGAAAGCTAGCAAAATGTTTAGGATTAAAAGAAGCTGTTGTATTCCAACAAATCCATTATTGGTTAGAGTTAAATAAAAGAACTAAAAATAATTTTAAGGAAAATAAATATTGGACTTATAACTCTATAAAGGCATGGCATGAAAATGAATTTGATTTTTTAAGCTTAAGAACAGTAGAGAGAACTTTGCAAAAGTTAGAAAAAGATGGACTGCTGGAATCTAAAACATTTAACAAAATGGCTGGAGATAAAACTAAGTGGTATACGATAAATTACGATAAACTATTAGAAGTTTGTAATAAAAGCCTTTCTGAAAAAGAAATTTTATCTATTAAAAGAAAAGAAGCCGGTAGAAAGGGTGCTGAAGTAAAAGCAACTAAAAAGGAACTTTCTAATACCATACAACCAATTTGGCAAAATGGGGACCCATACAACCAACTTGGCAGAACCATACAACCAACTTGGCAGAATGATACAACCAATTTGGCAGAAGCAATACCAGAGACTTCTACAGAGACTTCTACAGAGACTTCTATTATTAGTAGTAGTAAGGGTAATACCCCTGATTCAATTTACTCATTAATAGATTTATTTGATAACTCTATTTGTAAATTGAAAAAAACTACAACAGTAAAGTTTATGAATTATATAGAAAAATATGATCAAGATTTTATTAGAGCTATAATAGCTTATTGTGAAGAAAGAAACGCAAAATCATTTTCTTACTTTCAAAAGACTATAGATAGATATATAAGCGAAGATATAACAACTGTAGATGCTCTAAACAGTTCTATAGAAAACTTCAAAGATGAAAATAAAACAAAAAAGAATAATGCCTTAAAAGCTAAAGATGAAGCTAGAAAAGAAAAAGAATTTGAAGATACAATTAACGAGAATATTTTAGAAGATATGATCAATGACAAGAATACTGCTGAAGAAGCTCACAATAAAATTAATGCTGGCGAAAATGTAAATGAACTAAAAGAATTGCTAAAAAAAGATATGACTGATGTACAATTCAAAACGTGGATAGCTGGATTAGATTTTAAGCTTAATGCTAATGAGTTATTCATTGTTTGTCCAAATTCGTTTACGAAAGATGTTCTTGTAAAAAGATATGAGTATATAATTAAAAATACTGTAAAACAAGCAGGGCTTAATGTAGAAATAGAATATGTAGTAGCTGAATAGCTAAAAATCCATTGAAATTATTCTATAAATATTTTTAATTTTAAATATAGTTGATATATTGTTTGAAAATGGTTGGAATATTGTTAGAAAAACTATGTAAAAACAAAAAAACAAAAAAATAGTTGGTATATTGTTTAAAAGTAGTTGACATATTATTTATAATGTTGTACTATAATTACAGATAGTTGATATATCAACAGTATATAAACTTTATATCAACTATAAATAAAATTGAATATGTGAGGTATCGAAAATGGCTAAAAAAATAGCACAAATAATAGGATTAGACTGTGGAAGGGGATATACTAAGGGATATACTGAAGTGAATGGAATTCCAAAAAGTTGTTGCTTTAAGTCTATTATAGGAGAAGGAAGGGCTATCGAATTGTCGGGGTTTGATGATCCAATAAGAATTGAGTATGATAATGAGGATTGGTTTGTTGGACTTCTAGCTGAAAAAGAAAGTCAAACGCCTATACGAAATAGTAAAGACAGTAAGATCACAAACACTGTAAAGGTATTATTAGCAACTGCATTATATGAGTTAGCGGTAGAAGATACTGTGAAAATAATGTTAGCAGTTCCATACAAGTCTTTTAGAAAATCTATTTTAGCTGAAATAGTAGAAGAATATAAAGGTAAAACTATTAAGGTTAGAAATAAAATAGATGGTGGCTTTAAGGAGATAAAGATAAGTGATATAAGCATTTGCAGAGAAGCTGACGCATCGCTTTACTGGCAAGTTAGAAATGAAGAATCCTTGGAAAAGCCAATTGGGATAGTTAACATAGGTTTCAGAAGTACGGAAATGTCTTATTTCGATAAGGATTTAACTTTCATTGACAAAAAGTCTGATACTATGGAATTTGGCAATAGAAGCGTTATGAGCAACGTAAAAGATAAATTAAAAGAAAATAATATTAATAAAGATGTAAATGAAATTGATACATCTAATGATTATAATGACCTTAAAGAAAAGGCTTATAAAATAGCAACTGAAAGCATAGAACAAATTATAGAAGATAAATGGATCAACTTAAATGAAATGGATATTTTTATTGCTGGTGGCACTTCTTTAAATATGAAATTTGAAGAAAGATTTAAGGTAATAGAAGATGCGCAAATGTCTACGGCAAAAGGATGCTGGCTAGTAGGAACGCAAAGATTTTAGGAGGTACAAATGAAGAAAACAACAAGCTTTCATTTAGAAGAAGATATTTTGAATGAGATTACTGCATATCAAAAGCAACATAACTTGAGCAGTAGAAATGTAGCTCTTGAGAGAATGTTGCTGGAAAGAAGATTTTTTTTAACTGCTCCAAGAGTTGAAAGGGTTGAAAAGATTGAAAAGGCTGACAAGGTTGAAGAAGTTAAGGAAGAACAAAAGAAAAATAAAATGATTGGGAAAAGTTTAAATTCAACTTTCGACGGCATGCCAGACTAAATAAAAATAAATAAAAAAAAAGGCAGTAAAATATATTACCACCAACTTCGCAACTTGATTGTAACATATTTTCTCTGCCTTTACAATAAGGAGAATGGAAAAATGAATACAATAATTATCAATGGAGTAACTTTACAAACTATTTTAGGGATTTTAGTGGCTTGGGCAAAGGCTATATTATTGCATGCTATAGCAGTAATTGTAATAATAGCAGTGATAGCTTTAGTGCTAGATTATTTAAGATTAAAGACTAAATCAAATTAGTTGATAAGGAGAAACATAATGTGGTGCTATAGGTTTGAACTGGATATAAGATTAAAAGATGGAGAAGTTACAAGAAATGCAAAGATGAATATCGTAGCTACAAACTTCGATGCAGCAATGCAAAAATTAAATACTTTGAGTGATAAACAAAATATTGAAATATTAAAACTAAAATTTATTGATGAATTTTCAGTATTGATTGCATAAAAATAAAAAAAGGCTAGTAAGTAAGATTTATATATCTCACCTACTAGCCTTTAAATTACTTCTTAATAGCTTCTAAGAATACCCCATTAAAGCCTTTAGCTTCTAATTGTCTTTTTCTTTCTTCTGCATTTTCTCTATCTTTATAACTACCAGCTACTACTCTATAGTAAGTTTCACCTTGATTATTTGATACTTGTGTCGGTGCCTCTACTACTTTCTTATTAGCAATTGCTTCTGCTATAGTTTTCCCAACTGTATCAGGTCCTAATCTTCTATATAAAGCAACATCTTCAGTTGCTTCAACAAAGCAAACTTCTATGATCATTGACTTCATCTTTGTATTTTTTAATTCATATAGTCCAGTTCTAACTTTTTGACCTCTATTTCTAAAGCCTAATGAAGCTAGTTGACTTACAACTCTTCCAGCAACATCATTTTCAGAGTAAACACATACTTCTGTTCCTAATGCACCATTATAAGAGTTATAAGCATTATTAAAATGTATTGATATAAATAAATCAGCACCCCAGTTATTAGCTTTATTGACTCCGTAGCTTAAATCTGCTGATGAACTAGAAGTTGAGTCTGGTGGCGTAACATCTAATACAGTATGTCCTAATTGATTTAAATATTTAATCACAACATCTTTTATCAATCTATCTTCTTTTAATTCATCTATTAAAGCACTTGCTCCAGTTATCTTTGGACAATGCCCTCCTCTTACTGCTATTTTCATTTTAATTCCTCCTTTCTTTTGTATTGTTTTTAATTTCTATAACATTATTTTCTATGTTATTTATTTTTGTAGAAAACTCATTCATAAGTAATCTATTACTTTCTGCTAGCTCGCTATTAGCTTCAAGAAGTTTTTCATTTACTTCTCTATTTTTTTCTATAGATAGTATAAGCATATCTCTCTCTTTATTACTTCTTTCTCTTATTTCAGCGTCTACGATAGCTTTTTCCTTATCTTTCTTATTTATATACCAGCCAAAAGCTCCTACCATTACGACTGGAAAACCAAGGGTGTTTATTAATTCTACAATCACATTAGTGTCCATTTTTTTATCCTCTCATTTTTAGTAAATTTTTATTTTTTTGTATATAAAAAAGACTACTTATTTCTAAGCAGTCTTATAGTTAATATTATTTAGCACATATATAATAATAGCCAGCCTGACTATCTATAGAAGGAATAGTAACTTCTATATCGTCATCAGTTCTAGAAGTATTAAATTTTTTAAACAGTTCTGGATAATCATTTCTATTAATAGCTTGTCCATTGGCTCTTAACCATGTGTTAGTTCCATCTTCAAGACTATTTCCTGCATCATATGATAATTGTTTCATTTCGCCTATCAGATTTTTTGGATACATTTGAGTAACATTCTCTAATTCAAATCTTGTAACCAATTCAGATGTAGTTTCATAACAGATTTTATAAGGAAATGATATATTTGAATTAGGACTTATAGTCTGATTTTGCTGTGGATTATATCTATTAGTCCAAGAAACATTTGGACCAGTTACAGACTTAAGACAAGCTGCTCCAACAGCTCTGCCGCCAACATTGGATGTAAAAACAACAAAACCAAAACCTATTCCATTATCTCCTGAATCTCTATTAACATCTATTTTTGCACACTTACATCCAGCCACTTCTTCATCTATTACAGTATAATATTTTGCCCAATTTTGTTGATAAACAACTGTTCCATTATTGTCATATATAAAGTAATTTATACTGATTGAATCTCCTACGTTAGCACCTTTAATCGGCAACAAAACATGTGTAATATATTTATTACGTTCAGTATATTTTTCATTAACAGGAGCAAAATATGTATCAGCATTATATACTGCTACATTATTAGGATCAATACCACTATTGATATGTTTCCTAGTGAATAGTCTATGAACAGTTGGACTGTAATCATTAAAACTATTATGTTTTGTAAAGTTATTATCTTGATTAGATTTTATAATTGAGCTTGGGAACATGTTTTCATTAATTTTCCCACCATCATCAAGCTTTACTATCTTACCAGCTTCAGAAGAAACAACAGCGTCAGATACATTTATCTTATTGTCTATTTCTTGTTTAACAGTAGTATCTTGCCCGTTAGCATATCTTATATTATCAGCCAATACAGTTACGTTACCGTCAGCCCCTGGAGCAATATTATTTACCCTTTTTACTGTTCCATTGCCCACACTTAAAGATAAAAAATCTCTATCAAAATTATTGTCTATTTGACCTGCAGGTCTACCTTTATATATGTGAATCGAGCCATCTGCAAGAGTAACGACATCTCCTCTGTTAATTTGTCCTACTCCAGTTCCTATCTTAGACAAAGTATTGTTTTTATCAGTAGCTGGAATTACTTCGTTTAGTGCTATAGCAGGAATTAAACTTTCGTCTAATTTACCGTTGCTAGATAGTTTTACTAATTTACTAGCATTATCATTACCACCTACAGAAGTAGCTTGATTGACAGTATTATACGTATTAATAGCTTTTTCAAAGGTTTCTTTTATGCTTAACCCTTGTCCAATCATTAAAAATTTTCCTACGTAATTGGTACGATTCGGAGATAATCTAGTTCCTACACTTGGCATACCGTTATCTCCACCAGAAGCTATTACTCCAGCAAATTGCGCTTCATTCCATACCATGCCTTTAGCTCCAACCATAAAATATACATCTCTATCAAAAATTCTATTAATTGGCACACTTACGATTTTACTACATGATATTTCACTATATGTGTTTTCTATAGCTGTTGATGTTCCTTGAACTATTAAATGCTCTATAACAGTATTATTATCAACTCCAACAGTTCCTATATTTACTCCAATCACTTCTGAACCAATATCTACATCGTCACTAAGTCCAATAATAATCTTGTTAACAAAAGTATTCGCTTGTACTCTAAAGGCTGGACTTGCTGAATATACATTATTACTGTTCGATGGCGCAGTTGCATTTGGGTTATTAATTTTAGATAAAATAGCTGTATTTAGATAGCCATCTTCAAATAATATTTTTCTAAAATTATTTATTGCTGTAAAGCTATTAAATTCATTCACTTTAGCCATGTTGCCAAATCTTTCTTTTAAACTAGCCCCTTTCCCAATGATAGCTACTTTTCCAAAATAATTACTTCCATTTGGATATACTGTTGCATTTGGTCTTGGCATATCACTCCCACCAATTACATGATATCCACTCCCCGAGTTCCATAACATGCCTTTTGCCCCAACCATGAAATAGACATCTCTATCAAAGCTTCTATTAATTGGTACAATTACTACTTTACTAGTACTTAGTACATTATATGTGTTTTCTTCAACTTTCCCTACACCTCTTGTAATCAAGTGTTCCAATACAATATTGTCTGTACTTACCGTACCTATATTTATCCCAGTAACAGCTTCTCCAACTGTACTGTCACTTCTTAATCCAACAACTATACTTGCTACATAAGTGTTAGCTGGCACAACTAATTCTTTAACTCCAGAGTATTGATCTTCTCCGTTTGCAGGCAATGTTGCATTTTTATTATCTACATACTTTAATACAGTATCTTTGATATAAATGTCTTTGAATATATTTTCACCATCAAAGGTATTATCCAAGCTTTGACTTGCTAAATCATCTATATTAATGTTTATATCTCCTAATGCCCCATCAGCTCTTTTTGCTTTTAAAGTTTTAGTATTAGTTGCCTTATCTGTAGAATAAACAAAGCTAGATATATCTCTAGCCTTTATTTTATCCCATAATTTTGTTGCGAACTTTTGTAGTCCAGTTGTGTTAATTAAATTTGGCAAATGTATTCCTCACTTTCTTATTAAAATTTTGTATATAAAAAAGACACTAAATTAATAGTGCCTAAGTTAGTTTATTTAAAATATCTGTTATTTCATCTTCAGTTATAATTTTTAAACTAGCTTTAACAGTATCTCCGTGCTTGAATTTAATACTGTCTACATCTTGCGATAAATCATTGAAAGAACTGGTATCTGCTCCACCACCAGCTCCCCCGTTGTGGCATAGATACTCTAAATACTCCTCTATTCTAGAATTTGGAACAGGAAGCGAATTTAAATCTGTAGCTCTGCCGACAATATAATTTAAAAATTCTTCTGAACGTGAGCCTACATAAGACGGTAAATTTGCTAAATCTTTAGCCATTCAACCCCTCCTTAATTAAAATTTTATACAAAAAAAGAAGCTAGATTGAAGTCCAACTTCTTTTTTTACTATAGGTTTTCTAATTCGCAATATAAATCAACAACTACTAACTAACTTGATAATTTAATATTCATTAATACTTCACCACTATATGAATTTTCTCCACTCTCAACATAAAATAATGCTCCCCTATCATATCCATAATTAGTGTCGCAATACCCATTGGGACAATTTGTTGAATCAAATGATATATTCGCTGTCATATTGTTGGTTGTAAAAGAAATAACCGCAATCTCTTTAATGGTGTTTTGATAAATTTGCTTTAATTTGAATGTTAATGCACTTGCTATTGGTTTTGCTAATCTGCAATCTATACTGTTTATTCTCATAGCTGGTAATGTAAAATATTTTAAAGGTGTGTTATTCGTTAAAGATGATACAATAGCATGAGTATCTACTACTGTGTGTTTTTTTCTATAAATTCTAACCATACCCTTGTTGTTATTTTCATATCCAGTAAAAGTAATTCCCCCCGATAGTCTAGTATTAGATCCAATTGCACTAGCTGTAAAAGAAGTTGATATGTCGTAAGCCAACTTATCACCGATTTTTATAATGTCGCCTTTTTGAATCTTATATGCTTGTATTGGGTTCAATGCAAAATCTAAATAATTACTTCCCATCGCTACAAAATATCCTTCACAGATTAGCTCGTATTCTACCCCTTCTAACACTTTAGGGTATACTAAATAAGGAGATGTAGGATTTGTTTTCTTTGCAATTTCAAGTAAATCTGTTCTTAATTTTGGTGTTATACCTATATAGTCAGCTATGCATCTTGCTATTCTATAAAACCCCTCTTTATTAGGATGTAATGAATCTCCCATATAAGGATTATCTGCTTTATTTTTAACTGTTCTTCCGAATATAAGAGTTTGCATATCAATAATATCAACTCTTGCCCACTTATTTTTTAATTCCATATAGGCTTCCCACATAATATCAGTATATTCTTGTGCTTTCTCAAGTGGCTGTATCCAGTTATTATTGCTTGGATCATCTGCTAATAAGCTATTAGGTATTCTAAGTAATATATATCCGTTAGTTTCTTTTAATAATCTTTCTACTGCAATAGTTATATACTCTTTTAATTGCTCTTTAGTTGTATTGCCTAGTCTGACATCATTTATGCTGTAACAAAAAACATATAAATCAGCTTGTTCTGATATACAAGCGTCTATCCCTTTTTCTGCTGGTTTATTATTTATAAAATTATAGCAAGTGTTACCACTAGAACCCTTATCTACAATTGTTACACCTTCTAAATTATCTCCGCTATTTAAATGATATTTATTAAAACATTCATATAAATATTGTGCAGCTCCAGCTGGCCCGTCTGTAGTGCTATCACCAATAAAGCATATCTTTTTATTTCTATCAAATTCAAAACTTCTTAACCAACCAGATAAACCACTCTTTTCACTCGTCTTAGTATCCAATTGCGAATCAAAGTTATCTAGCCTAGCCTTTAAATTCTTATGCACAATATTTTTAGAATCAGTTCTAGCACCAACAACTTCATTATTCAATGTATTATGAAGTTCATCTCCTTTGTCTAGTCTTTTGCTTAATGTATCAAATTTAGTTCCATCAGCTTTAATTCTAGCCGCAACAACTTCAGCATTGCTATTCCCCGCATTTATTATTAACTGCTCGAACTTACTATCTAAGTTAGTTTGAGCGGTGTTTGTATTAATTTGCTCTTTGTTTATAAGTTCTATAGCATTAGCAATAGAACCTCTTACTTCTCTACCATACACCGCTTTTCTTATTTGTTCTAATTCTGTATTTATATTAGCCATTTGACTCCCCCTTTACGTTTGAAGCGCAGTAATGTGAATATTAATTCCATTTCCTTGTGCATCTATTTTTTTTGCAAAAATAATATTGTCTAATATTTTTGTTTCATTTGCTTCAAGACTAAATTTAAAAGCTACACTATCAAATTTTAGTGTAGCTTCTGTTCTTGCACTTGAATTATGAAGCAATATAGTTTTTACTATAGCTCCTTTTGAGTTAGAATATAGATTTTCTTCTTGTGCAGACAATGTTTTATTAGCAAGTATTATGAACTCTTCCATCTACCAAACCCCCAATAAAATTCTTTTCTTAATTTTTTCTATTCTTTCAGTATTAGAAGAAACCACAGGTTCCAAACTCGCAACTTTACTCGCAACTTCTTTAGTTGCATTTATATTAGTTTCTAGCGCTTTATTTATATCTGATACATTTGTATTTGTAGAGTTTAAGATTTTTATCGTATCATTAAGAGAGTCAATAGTTGTATTTAATGTACTGTTAACAT
>OJMJ01000101.1_pt1 | contig 42662 bp, 39 predicted proteins | sample 1597181 | NCBI WGS metagenome assembly OJMJ01 (sample SAMEA2452126, study PRJEB22498) | human gut metagenome | biome: human feces; feature: human gut; material: feces | place: Australia | collected 2012
CGTAACAAAATTGATTCTTATAATATTTTATATTGTGATTTTTAAAAATACAGAGTTGCCAAACAGTTTTTTTATAAGATTTGCTTCTAAAAATGAGGCTTTGTTAGACAGAAGAAATTAGAAAATAAGCTTTTAATATATAGCATACGAAAGGAACACAATGCGATACACATTTATAAAGCAGCATGATGCAACAGACTGTGCAGCGGTCATGCATCGATGATCTATTTTTTGTGGGGGCAACAATTGCTAGTGGAGAGCATCCATATTATTCATTTGTTATTTTCGGTGGAATGTTAGTTGGAATCATTCAAAGTGAATGGTGTTATAGAAAAATCAGTGAAGAAACAAATTTGAGCAAAATAGACATATTGTTAAAAAAGGGGAGAATTTTGTTGGGAGCGATATTAATTATTATTGAAATAGTGGTTAGAATGTTGTATCCGTCAATGTTTATGGGATTGCCATTAATAACACGTATCTTTTCGTATATCATTTTAGCGGTGTTACCTATTGAAATAATAGTTTTTAACAGTTTTCTTGTAAAAAAACATAATGGTATGGCAATTGAATATTTTTAAAAAGCAAGGTAAAAAATTGTGTGAGCATATGTTCGTGTGTGACCTACTTTATTAATTTTAAAGTACATGAAGGGAGTAATGAATTTGAATAAAGAGATTGTTGAAGGAATGTACATAGCTCTGATTTTTATTGCGGGATACTATTTAGTAAAGACGAAAAGAATTAATATTTTGTGGAAGATATTGGCAGCTGTGAATATACTTTCATGGGCGTGTTTATTAGTAATATTAGCACTAGATATAAATGTAAGTGCTGATTTTATATCCTTAAATTTAGCAGCATGTATGTCGTTGGCTATTTTTACACCAATAATATGGTTTTCAGATAGAAAAAACATGGATATCTACAGTTTATTTGGAAATATAGGATTTGTATTAGTACTTAACAAAGAAGTAAATCAAATAAAAAATAGTGCCAGACTAAAAGAAAACCTTCAGAAAATTCTAGGTCTTGATTGTTATCATAAGACATGGATCACAATATCGAAATCAAAAGATGAAGAAATTACATTGACTATGTTATTTTTCAGTAAAAAGGAATTTGCCTGCTTTGAACGAAAAATTGATAAGAAGTATATAGTAGAAAAGGAAAATGGATTTGGAACATTGGTTACTATGCAAATATAGGAGAGCAGCAATGAACAGAGAAAAATGTATTAACAGAAATATAACAATAGCAAGTGCAATAATAAGTTGTGTGAATATATTAACATTTTATAATGCATTTTATAAGTGTTTTAAATTTAAATACGTAGATGACTTTATATCATTATTATGTTTATTGTTTAGTTTAATGATTTTAATAAATGTAAAACAGCATATTAGAACAATAGAGTTTTGTATGTGGTATAGCATTTTATTTATTATTTTATTATGCAGAATAAATATATTGAATGACTTTTTTGAGATTGATTTTTTGAAAAATATAGCGTCTATTATTATTATTATAAATTTGATAGTCTGGATTTATTTTTTGCATAAAGTAAATATAGAAAATAATCAAATAGATATTAACAATAGAAAAAGTGTTATTGAGTCTGAAACGGATATACGTAATTATATATATAATCGAATCACTACGTTTTTTAATAGAGACAAATCGATTAAGTGTGATGATAATATAAAGAAATATTTGTGGATTACATTATCTGCGTCTTGGACAATACTTCTTTTTGGTGGGAAATTTATTATAGATATAATAAATATATTTACTGATGAATACAAATTTGGGATAAATTTTGTAATGGTTTATGTTATATTGAATCTTATATTTTTATTTTTTAATTTTGCGAGATTAAAAGTAATTAAATCTAATTTTGTTTATGAAATAGTTTGTGATGTGTCATTTGTTATAGGAATAAATATATTTGTTTTTACTCAAAGGGATACTGCTCGATTTCAAGTTTTAATACTATCCGCATATTTATGTTGTTTATATCTATTAAATATTCGTGATTTGTTAAGAAAAATATAATTACCATGTGACATATGAAATGAACGAAGCTGTGTACACGAAAACTCATGTTTTTAGGATGGCTTAAAAAATAAGTTTGAGAAAATAATGGACTATAACTGGATTTTATTGAAAGGTATGAGGTATTATATGGAAACAATAAAAATACAGCACTTATTTGGTAGATTTTCTATATTTTTCTTGGTGTTAATTGTGGCAGTATTTGCTGAGGAATATTCAATTAATAGGTTGTGCTTGAATATAAATGGATTTCCATTTATTTTTATGAATGCATTTATGATTGTAGGAATAGCATATATTTATCAAAAAGCAACAAGGAAATTATTCATAAAGGAATTTGAGTATGAGATATATGAAGATTTCTTCTATATTAATGGGAATAAATATGAATATCAAGATGTAATAAAATGTGAAATTCATTATTTCGATTATTTTTTTATAAATGTATTGTGTTTACATATAGACATGAAAAACACTTCTAAAAGCACCATTTTGTTATATTCAGAAGACTTGGATGAAGGAATAGACTATAAAGACATTCCATTGTTTAAGTTTTATGAATCAGTTAGCGAACATTTGAGAATCAGCTAACTATTGACAGATAGGGATGAAAGAAAATAATAGGCTTGCCAGGATATAATTTTTTTCATAACAATACTGTTAACCTCCTAGATTTTGTTCTAATTTTTCTCTACTCCATTGATAACTTACTTTTTTTAACAATCCATCGTTTTCTACTACTACCTTTGCAATCACCTCCCCCTTTTCACATATGTAATAAATACCATTCGTTTCATATACCACGTCAATTTCACTGAGCTGATATCTTTTGTATATAGAATTATTTTCTTGAACAATTTGTTTAATTAAATCATCTAAATTATCTTCATTTTTCTGATATAGTATACAAGAGTGAAATCACCTTCATGTTTATAATCATGCTCGTCATATATGGACGCCGCCTCAAAATAATCATATTCGCCAAAATTCAATCCATAATAATCCAAAACTCTATCAAATGTATTATTTACACCTGATGCCGAACCCATCATAAGACAAAACAAACCCAAAAATAATGTCCAAAAAACATATATAAGACAATATATTTTTTTACTCTTTATATTTTCTCTATCACGATGTCTTCCATAACAAATCACATCCGTAATTTGCTTTGGGAAAAATAGCGTGATAAAAATTGAAAATATTGCATATAACAATCCCATAACAGTTTCTCCCATTTCTTATTATTCCATCATTCATTTTAATTATATCATTTATACCATGCTTCGTACATTTTTATCTAAATACGCTCATATAAAAGAACTTTTTTGTGTATTTTGCACATTGGTATTGCTCTTAATTACCCTCATTTTTTCCTTAACAGAGTTCATAAAACACTATGGGAAATTATAATACAAGGGAAAGACTGAGGAAAAGCTCACCTGCGATAAACTTAGTGTTTTAAAGCATTAGAGATCTTGTAGGATTAAACAAAATGTCCAATACTTTGAAAAAAGTGTCAAAAAAACATAAAATAATAAAAAAGTTTTGAACTAATTGACAATTGTTTAATTAATATATCTTGTGATAAAATATCCGCGAAGATAATGGAGTGCCATTATAAGGAGGTATTCAGAAATGAATAAAATAATAAAAAAACAAGTTCTTGCTACGTTTGCATTAGTTACTATCATGGCAGGAGTGTTAATAGGTACTAATTGTATTTATGCAGCGCAGGACGGAAAAGAGACAACAACTATCCGGCTTATAAACCAGACTTATTTTAATGTTAAGAATATCAAGGTAACCTGGAACGATGGCAAAGAGCAGACTGTCAACACACTTGGCAGCCATGATTCAATTGATTTCTCATCAGATGCCGGAAGCGTATACAAAATGGATGTTACCGGAACAACCCAGTCCGGAGAGAAATTCACCGGACATTTTAAGGGACTGGTCGGCAAAGATACAAGAGTATTTATAGAGCTTGACGAGAATGCTGATGTTCAGGTTTTTATCCCACAGGGAGAAATTGATTAAACATTAATTATTGTTCTTCAAGATCCGCCAGAGTGTGCTTCGGCTTATGCCGAGCCGCCTGGCGGTTTTTTCTTTATTGTCATGTTCTTCGTGTAACACCTGAAGAATGATTTGATAATTTATCTCATCTAGAGTTCCATCAAATTTTACTGAATCATCAAAGACGCGTCCGTAGTCGGGCTCCTGTTTCAGGATGGCTTCTACAGTGTCACAGGAGATATACGGTGTCTTTGTTATTGTGACAAGCTCTTTAAGGACATGCTGCAGCTGGTCGAGATTGTTAGGCCAGTTGTACGAGAGCATTTTTTCCATTGCTTCAACATCAAAGCCTATTATCTGTTTCCCGAGGGAGACATTGAACCGGTGCAGATAGAGCGCGGTTATACCGGAAAAATCGTCAATGCGCTCTCGAAGCGGTGGGAGATTCAGGGTAAGGCAGGAAAGATGGTTCTCCATGAAGGTGCGTATTGTGGCAAATGCAGGCTGATTGGAGTTGTTGGTGGAAAGCGAGACTATGAGTCTCATTCTCGTGCAAAGCTTCGTCTGGTCTATATATTGAAACAAATCACCAATCTGTTCCAGACTAAGAGCATCGGCTTTTTCAAAAAATACTGTGCTGTCCACTTCGTTGAGAGGAGAATTCTCATTGTTTAGCAGGCTGTGCCACTTACGCTCTTTTATCAGAGAACAGTCGATACTGTAAAATGGAGCGTGCTTATAGTTGCTTTGCTTGTAAATAAGTGATGCAGCCTTGCCTTTGCCGGTTCCGTTTTCTCCGAGAATAAGCACAGGCAGATGGCTTTTAGCGTATTCTTCTACTATCTGCGCTATTTTGCCTGCTTTACCGGTTCCGTTGTAAGCGTCAGCAAAGTCGTTGGAGGAGGTGTTGTCAATATTGTAAATCTGAAATCCAGGGTCGTCCTCGGCGGTTAATGCAGGACTCTTACATATAGTAATTGCAGTGTACTTCTGGTCCTCGTAAATCAGGTGGCGGTTGTACAGAGTATAGACGTTATCGCGTATCTGATGCGAAACGGTCTGGTTCGGAACTTTCAAAAATGACTTAATGTATGTCTGTACAAAATTCATCAACGATGTATTCATTTCATCTATTGCGATGCTTGAAAACCACAGAGTACCTGCAGGCGAGTAAATTAAGAATTCGCGGTCATCCTCGGTCAGAAGCGACTGGAACAGATCCTTCTGCTTGTGGATATAATTGGAAGAGTGCACAAGCTTTACAGCCTCGGCAACGGCGTTTTCTATGCTTTCCCTGCCAGAGGTTACAAGATTATAATTTAATCCGATATCCTTTGCGGCTCTGGCACCGGTCACGTCACATAGGACAAGTGTGCAGCCGTTTTCTTTTGCTTTTTTAAGGTGATTGACTGCATCTGCCGAGTCCTTGAAAGTGATTATGTCAATATCATATTGAAGCAGGTCGCACAGCAGATGTGCATTTGCAGTGATTCCGGGAAAACCGGCAATTACAAATTTTCCGTTGTAGCTCTCGGCAAGCTTGATGCTCAGAAGTATATCGTAAACAGAGATGGATATATCTATGACGGGAAGCTCAACAGCAGATTGTATAAGCTCTGCAGTGCCACCTCGCGAAATGATAACATCGTAATTTTTATGTGCAAGCTGCATTGCTATATCACGGCCGGTGAACAGATCGCCGGTCTGGACCGTAAGAGCAATGTCATCGCGCGACTGTGCTATATCGGTAAGTATGTCAGCCATGCCCTCGTAAGGGGCGACTGCAAGAATCTTGGTTTTCTGCATATATTTCTCCTTATGGGATTTGTAAATGTTAAGTGGTTATTTTAATGTTTAAAAATGAAACGTAAAGATAGCGATAGTGATGCTTTGTTACTATTCAACCATATTGTATTACAGAGTGTTTCAAAATGCAACAAATAAATGCGGCTTATGTTTCGAAATAGAACAAAAATAACAAAACAACGCGTTGAACGTGGCTCAAAAAACAGATATTATATGATTAGTTCAAAGAGATGTTCAAAAATAAAACACAAGAATAACAATATAACAAAGGAGAGGTAATATATGAGTTATCAGATTAAAATTCCGTCATGTATCTTTGGCGGAGCAGGAAGCATTGAGAATGTGAAAGCGGTAATAGAAAAAGAGAATGCAAAAAAAGTAATAATTTTTACTGATAAAGGCATTCGCTCAACAGGACTTTTAGATCTGCTGACAGACATTCTTGAGGAAAACAAGACAGAGTATCAGGTATTTGATGATCTTGCTTGTGAACCATCATATCAGGATGTTGAAAAGGTTATGAAGGAAGTGGAGAACACATCAGGTGATCTTATCATAGCAATCGGTGGGGGAAGCGTTATGGATGCAGCAAAGCTTTGCTGCGTATTAAAAGATGCAGACTATACTATAAAAGATTTGCTCAATGATCCGATGCTTGCAAAGAAACAGATTAAGACGGTTATGATTCCGACAACATGCGGAACAGGATCTGAGGCAACCTGCAATGCAATCGTTGCGGTTCCGGAGGAACAGTCAAAGAAAGGAATTGTAAATGACAGTATGATTCCGGACTATGTGGTATTGGATTCGAATATGATCAGAAAGCTTCCAAAATCAATTGTGGCAGCAACAGGTGTAGATGCATTGGCCCATGTGGTTGAGTGCTTCACCTCAAAGAAAGCAACACCGTTTTCCGATACCTATGCAGCAGCCGGAGCCAAGCTTATTTTCCACAATATCAGGGAAGCTTATAACAATCCGGACAATATGGAAGCAAAAAGCAATATGATGACCGGAGCCTTCTATGGCGGAGTCGCAATTACGGGAAGCGGAACAACAGCAGTTCATGCGCTTTCATATCCACTGGGAGGCAAATATCACATTGCTCACGGTGTATCAAATGCCATACTTTTTGCACATGTTATGGAATTTAATAAGGACGCATGCAGCAAGAGACTTGCAATACTTTGCGATGCTGTTTACCCTGAGCTTGCAGGAAAATCTGAGGATGAGAAAGCACAGTACATGATTGATCAGATTGCTGACATTGTAAAGGTTACAAACATTCCAACAGATTTAAAGGAATTCGGTGTTAAGCCGGAGGACCTGGATTTCCTTGTTGATGCCGGAAGCAAACAGCAGAGACTTCTTGTAAACAATATGAAAGAATTAAGCCTTGACGATATCAGAAACATATATCTTAAGGTATTAAAATAAAGGAGGGGCCTATGAAAAAGCCAATTATCGGAATTACAATGGGAGATCCTGCAGGAAACGGTTCTGAGATTTCAGTAAAAGCGTTATCAAGATCGGAAATATATGAGCAGTGTCGTCCGGTGATTATCGGTGATGCCGCATGTATGGAAGAGGCAGTAAAAATCGCAGGAAAAGAAGGACAAATAAAGATCCATGCGATTAACGATATTAAAGCTGCAAAGTTTGAGTACGGAACGATTGATGTGTACGACATGAATCTTGTGAACATGGATAGACACATATTCGGAAAAGTATCAAAGATGTGTGGAGAGGCTGCTTTTCAGTATGTCGTAAAGGTAATAGAGCTTGCGCAGAGCGGCGAGATTGACGCAACTGTCACAAATGCCTTAAATAAAGAGGCAATAAATATGGCAGGACATCATTATTCGGGACATACAGAGATTTATGCAGAGTACACCCATACAGACAAGTACACAATGATGCTTGCGCACGAGGATTTGAGGGTTGTACACGTATCGACGCATGTTTCTCTCAGGCAGGCATGTGACAAGGTAAAGAAGGACAGAGTCCTTGAAGTTATAAGAATTGCAAATGATGCCTGCAAGGCGATAGGAATTGAGAATCCAAAGATTGGTGTGGCAGGTCTTAACCCACACTGCGGAGAAAACGGACTGTTTGGAACAGAGGAAATTGAGGAAATCCAGCCGGCAATAGATGAGGCAATGGCAGAAGGAATCAATATTCCTGAGAAAAAACCGACACCGCCTGACAGCATATTCTCTAAGGCAATCGGAGGCTGGTATGATATAGTTGTAGCAATGTACCATGATCAAGGACATATTCCTCTGAAGGTTAAAGGCTTTGTATACAACAAAGAATTAAAGAAATGGGATGCGGTAGCAGGTGTAAATGTAACACTCGGAATCCCTGTAATAAGGGTATCGGTAGACCATGGTACGGGCTTTGACCTTGCAGGAAAAGGCGAATCGAATGAGTTAAGCCTTGTAAATTCAATTGACTATGCGACAAAGCTCGCAGTAAACAAAAAATAGCGGGAGGAAATGCGATGGTAAAGCTGTTGATCATAGCAGATGACTTTACCGGTGCATTGGATACCGGAATCCAGTTTGTGAATAAAGGAATTGCCACCCAGGTATTTACAAAAAAGCCGGAAGCTATCGGGGATATAGATGAGACGACAGAGGTTCTGGTTATAGATTCTGAGACCAGACCAATGCCGGCAGCTAAGGCATATGATGCTGTGAAAAATATTACAGGATGGGCAAAAGAAATTAAGATTCCTGTTATTTTCAAAAAGACGGACTCAGCGCTTCGCGGAAATATAGGAAGTGAGCTTCAGGCAGTTTTGGACGGAAGCGGACACAACAAAGTTTATTTCCTGCCGGGGTATCCGAAGATAGACCGCTGTACGGTAAATGGAACTCACTACATACAGGGGCAGCTTCTTGAAAAAAGTGTATTCGGGCAGGATCCGTTTGAACCGGTAAAGCTGTCGTACATACCTGATATTATTGCACAGCAGACAGCTATGAAATGTGCCTGTGTTAAGCGGAATGAAGCTTTGAATGATATAAAAAGCGATGAACGTATCGTAATCTGCGATGTGGAAAAACACAAAGACATAGAAGAGAGGCTTGATGAATTGCAGGAAAAAGATGAGCTTTGTATTATTGCCGGATGTGCCGCACTAGCGGAAGCGCTTGCCGACAAGCTCAGATTTGATGCAGCGAAGCCGCAAAGCTATAGGAAGAGTGAAAATTTTCTTGTGGAATGTGGCAGCTTGAATATGATTACGCAAAATCAGCTTGACTATGCCGAAGAACACGGATTTTCAAGAATCCATATGACCGTAGAACAAAAATTGCAGAAGGATTATTACAGCACGCAGGCGGGCTTGGAGTTTTTGCGCAAAATGCAGGAAGAATGTGAAAAAGACAGATGTCTCATCATTGATTCCATAGACTGGGAAGAAGACAAAAAGGGCTTTATGGAAGCAAATAAGCTGACTATGAATGATGTAAGAACCTTGATTCCAACGGCACATGGACACGTAGCTGACCATTTGGCAGCAAATAAGCAGGATACGACAATACTTATGACAGGCGGCGATACTTTGATGGGGTATATGAAGCTGATAGGCTGTACCCAGATTACACCGGTATGTGAGATAGAACAGGGTGTGGTTGTTTCCAATCTGAAAAATCACGGATTTGTGCAGCAGATAATATCCAAATCAGGTGGGTTCGGAACCAAAGATGTACTGGTAAAGATTGCAGACAAAATATTAAATCAAAAATAAACAAAATTAAACAAGTTTAAAAGGAGAAGAAAAACATGAAACAGACAGAATTAAAAGGAATTATTACACCAATTTTAACACCAATGAACGCAGATGAGAGCATCAACACTGACGAGCTCAGAACACAGATTGACAGACTTATCGATGGCGGTGTGCACGGAATTTTCCCATTTGGAACAAACGGTGAGGGATATATCTTAAATGAAAAAGAAAAATGCGAAGTCCTTGAAGCTGCAATTGATCAGGTAAAAGGAAGAGTACCTGTATATGCCGGCTCAGGCTGCATTTCAACACAGGATACTATCAGAATGAGCAAGGAGGCAGAAAAGCTCGGAGCTGACGTCCTTTCAATAATCACTCCAAGCTTTGCGGTTGCATCACAGAAGGAGTTATACGATCACTATGTAGAGGTTGCCAAGCATGTAGATACTCCAATCGTTCTTTACAATATTCCTGCCCGTACAGGAAACAAGCTGCTTCCTGAGACAGTAAAGAAGCTTGCAAAGGATGTTGACCTTATCATCGGTGCAAAGGATTCAAGCGGAGATTGGGATAACTTAAAGGCATATATCACAGAGACACGTGAACTTGACAAGAAGTTCTATGTATTATCAGGAAATGATTCACTCATTCTTCCTGCATTAAAAGAAGGAGGAGTCGGAGGAATCGCAGGATGCTCAAATGTTTATCCACATGTGCTTTCATCAATCTACAACCTTTTCAAAGAGGGCAAGCTTGAGGAGGCAGAGGCAGCACAGGATTCTATCGCAAGCTTCAGAGCTGTATTCAAATACGGCAATCCTAACACAGTTGTTAAAAAAGCGGTTGCAATGCTCGGATATCCTGTTGGCGATTGCAGACGTCCATTCAACTATCTGTGCGATGAGGGCGTGGAAGCGCTTGCAAAGGTATTAAAAGAGAATGCTGACAAAGGAATGAACTAGCTCTGGGGAGGATGAATTAATATGAAGTTTGTAATGACACAGGCTGTATGCCCTGAAGGAATGCAGCTTTTAGAAGGAATAGCTGATGTATATGTAGCTGACAATCAGGATCCGAACAATTATCTTGACGAGATGAAGGATGCAGATGCTCTTATTGTAAGAATTGCAAAATGTGATGCAAATGCTATAGAAAACAGCCCGAAGCTCAAAGTAATCGGACGTACAGGCGTAGGATACGATTCGGTTGATGTAAAAAAAGCAACAGAGCTTGGTATCCCGGTGGTTATCACACCGGGAGCCAACAACAGAAGTGTTGCTGAGCATGCGGTAGCAATGATTTTTGCATTGTCAAAGAATCTTATCGAGGCACAGAATGAGATGTGCAAAGGAAACTGGGAAATCCGTGGAGCAAAGAAGGCTTTCGAGCTTGAGGGAAAGACAGTCGGAATCCTTGGCCTTGGAGCAATTGGAAGAGAAACAGCCAAAATCTGCAAAGGCTGTGGAATGAGCATTGCAGCGTACGATCCTTTTATGACAAAAGAGCAGGTAGAAGGCTATGGTGCTAAATATTATGAGGATTATGTGGAGCTGTTAAAGGACAGCGATGTGGTATCAATCCATGTACCGCTCACAGATCAGACCAGGAACATGATCTCAAAGAAGGAGCTTTCTGTTATGAAACCGACGGCGCTTATAATAAACTGCAGCCGTGGAGGAATCATCAACGAAGCAGATCTCGTAGAAGCATTAAATAACGGAGTTATCGCCGGCGCGGGAACAGATGTATTCTGCAGTGAGCCACCAAAAACAGATTATCCGTTATTAAACTGCAGAAATCTTATCGTAAGTCCGCATTCAGCAGCCCAGACAAGAGAGGCAGTAATCAAGATGGCACAGATGTGTGTCAAGGGCTGTCTGGCAGTAGCAGAAGGTAAAAAGTGGCCATATGTAGCCGACAAGTCAGTATATGAGCACGAGAAATGGAAGGGTGCTGACTGGGCAGAGGTTTAAAATAAAAATATATCGGGGGATATAATATGGATTCTAGTATTATTTCAATTATAATTGTATTAATTACAATGGGCTTGTTTGTCTGGAACAGACTGCCGATAAGCGTGGTTGCTATTCTGGGTTCGGTAGCAATGGCAATGTTTATTCCGGAAATGGAGCTATCCGCAGTATACAGCGGATTCAGCGCAACAGGCTGGCCGATGGTAGTCGGAATGTGTGTTGTAAGTGCCGCACTTTTTGAAACCGGAATAGCAAGAAAGATAGGAGAAAAAATCGGAAATTCTTTTCTTGCCAAGACGGAGAGGCGGTTTATAGTGACGGTAAGTGCTGTATGTTCATTGATGTCAGCATTTATGAGTAACAACGGAACTGTTGCTATCTGGATGCCTATTATCGCAATCGTAGCAGCAAACTCATGTGGAAAAATCCGCTCAAAAATGGTTATTTTCCCAGCCGGAACAGCAGCCGTTATCGGCGGTGCATGTTCACTGATCGGCTCAACCTCACAGCTTGCAGCAAACTCAGTATTACAGGGATATGCCGGTTATGAGGAAGGCATGGGAATGTTTGACATGACAAAGATCATGTTTCCGGCAGCAGTTGTACAGATTATTTTCTGGGGAACCATCGGCTACAAGCTCCTCGACAAGGTATTAAAACCGAATAGTCCTGACTTCGACAAGGGAAATATGTATTCAGTTGCAGAGATACATAAGCTCGAGAAGGAACAGGAGTCAGATGCTCCGGCATGGAAGGGCTATGTGGCACTCGGAACCATGATTTTATGCATAGTATTATTTGTATTAAGCGGTTTCCAGCCATTCAAGAGCTATTTTAACATCGGCACAATCGGTCTTATAGGTGCTGCAATAGTACTTGGAACAGGCTGTATCTCGATAAAAAAAGCATATTCGGATCTTCCTTGGGATGTTTTTGTATGTATCGGAACAATATCAGGAATCGGAACAGGACTTGATGTATCAGGTGGTGGAGCATTAATCGCAAACGCCGTACTCAACCTCTTCGGAGGAAAGAACGCATCGGTTGTGCTTCTTACAGTAGTTATCGCAGTGCTTACAAGTGTACTGACAAACATCATGTCAAACAATGCCACAGCAGCAATGCTTACACCAATCTGTATAGCAATTGCATTATCGCTTGGAATCAGTCCTATTCCATGGGTAATCGTAATCGGTGCCTGCTCAAACCTTGCAATAGCAACATCTTTCGGAACAGCCGTAAATATGCAGATACTTCCGGCAGGATACAAGTTTTCGGATTTCGTAAAAATCGGTGGACCGTTACTTATTATACTTATTGCAGTTGTTTCTATATGCAGTGTGGCATTCCTGTTCTAAGAATTGAGTGTCCTGAAGCAGCAAATATATGCTAGAAAGACACTTTAATAAATCGGAATGAAAAGTTTGTGTACATAATAAAACAGATACTAACAATACAGGCAGAGTTATCATTTTATGATAGCTCTGTTTGTGGATATGAGCATCCCGGGAGCAATTCATTCAATAATACAATAACTGAGAGGAAGACCGAATGATGAAACAATTTTTGAGGAAAACCATGAAAAATATAGCGACCTACGTGGAACTGGTATTGTCTGCATTTCTCGTATTTGTGATAGCGATACTTATTATAAAGCTTGTAGGGCAATGTTTTTTTGATATATGGCATGACAAGCTTGAGCTGGAGTATTACATGGAATATGCCATGTCGCTTGCTATAGGCGTGGAGTTTGTAAAGATGCTCTGTACGCATCAGCCGGGCACGATAATAGAGGTTCTGCTTTTTGCAACAGCCAGACAGATGATAGTCGAGCACCTCAATGTATATGAGACTCTTGTTGGAATTGGCGCGATAGCAGCGCTGTTTGCAATCAGAAAATTCCTGTTCTGCAGTTTTGATGAGGCAGATCACATGATATGCCGGGGCAGCCAGACAGTGGCACACGCGAATCTTATAACCGGAGCCAAAATTCCGGAGGAAAAGACAAGAATTCTTCGCAATGTCATAAGCGACAAGCTGAGTGAAGAGGGAAAGACGGTTGCAATAGGTGCCTGTGTGTATTATAAGGATTGTGCACTTAGAGTGGATAGTATGCGCGAAGGGGTGGTAACCAGAGTTGAAGTGATAAAGAACCTGTAATGTATATTTAACCTATATTATAATTTTTTTGATTTCTGTGCTGCCATTACCATTTGTATTTTATTTCTCGCGTAAGCTGTTGTTATGGGGGGAAGCGGTATCTTTCTTTGCTTGTAATCGTTTCAAAAGAATTATATAATAGGCATATATGATTTTAGGAGAAGAAAGTATGGCACAGACTATAAGTATCGGAAAACAGGATTTTCTATACCTTCGTGAAAATAATTATTTTTATATAGATAAGACTGATTTTATCAGGCAATGGTGGGAGAGCGCGGATGACATCACGCTTATCACCAGACCACGCCGCTTTGGAAAAACTCTGAATATGAGTATGCTTAATTATTTTTTCTCAAATCATTATTCGGAAAAAAGTGAGATTTTTGAGAAGCTTTCTATATGGAACAGCGAAAAATACCGCAGGCTACAGGGAGCATATCCTGTTATATTTATAAGCTTTGCTGATGTAAAGCAGGGAAATTATAAGGATGCGGTACAGAAGGTTAAGAAGATAATTGCGGATGTATACAGGCAGTATCGTTATCTGATGGATTATCCTGATTTCACAGAAGCTGACAGGCGTAAGCTGTCAGACATGACAGATAGGATTGATGATGTAACAGCCCAGGATTCCATTAAAGATCTGTCATATTTTTTAAGCGAGTACTACAAGAAGAAGGTTATTATTCTACTTGATGAATATGATACACCTATGCAGGAAGCTTACATTCATGGATATTGGGATGAATTCGTTAATTTTATGAGAGGATTGCTGAACTCTACTTTTAAGACCAACCCATATATGGAACGTGCAATAATGACAGGAATTACGAGAGTCTCAAAAGAGTCTGTTTTTTCAGATTTGAATAACCTGGTAGTTGTTACGACTACATCAGAGCAATATGCTGATTGCTTTGGTTTTACTGAGAAAGAGGTTTTTGAGTCGATTGAAAAGTATGGCATGAGTGATAAAAAAGCTGTTGTTAAGCAGTGGTATGATGGATTTACCTTTGGTTCGCTCAAAGATATATATAATCCATGGTCTATTACTAATTTTCTGAAAGAAAAAAAGTTAAAGCCTTATTGGGCTGCTACCAGCTCCAATGCTCTTATAAGCAGACTTATACAGGGATCATCTGCAGAGATAAAGAGCCTCATGGAAAGTCTGGTTAATGGAAAGAGTATTGAGGTGAATTTTGATGAACAGATAGTATTCAACCGGCTCGAAAAAGATGAGAGCGCTATATGGAGCCTTCTTCTGGCGAGTGGGTATCTGAAGGTTGATAGCATTGTCCATAAGGGAATTACTCTTGAGCCCTGGTACAGACTTAGTATAACGAATCTTGAGACTATAAGTATGTTTTCTAATCTGTTCAAAGGATGGTTTGCGGATGTATCATCTAACTATAATGAATTTGTGAAGGCTTTATTTAGTGGGGATGTAAAAGCAATGAACGTGTATATGAATGATGTGGCGATGTCTACTTTTAGTAGTTTTGATACAGGCAATCATCCATCAGACCGTAGTCAGCCGGAGCGTTTTTATCATGGCTTTGTGCTTGGACTTTTGGTTGATATACGTGATAATTATGATGTCCTTTCAAATCGTGAAAGTGGCTTTGGAAGATATGATGTAGTTCTGGTTCCGAGGGAGAAGGGACGTGACGCATTTGTTATGGAGTTTAAGGTGTTTGATGACAGTGAAGAAAGTGGACTCGAAGATACGGTTGCGGCAGCGCTCAGACAAATTGATGAGAAAAACTATGATACTCAATTGCTGGACAGGGGAATATCTGAGAATAATATCAAGCATTACGGATTTGCATTTTGCGGAAAAAAAGTGTTGATCGGATGCTGAGAGAAATTATGATACGAGAATTAGTTCAATTTAAAGGAGGATATTGCATGCACAACGAAAATTATTCTATAATATTCAGCAGTTTGACAGGCAACACACGTAAGCTGGCTGATAAAATTCATGAAATACTGCCAAAGGAGAGCTGTGATTATTTTGGCACGGCTGATGCGCAGGGGACAGAATCCGAATTGTTATACATTGGATTTTGGACGGACAAGGGAAACGCGGATAGCGATACATTAGATTTCTTATCTAAATTGAAAAATAAGAAGATATTTCTGTTCGGAACAGCCGGTTTTGGAGGAAGTGATGCATATTTTCAAAGGATTCTTGGCAATGTTAAAAGCGCCATTGATTCAAGCAACACTATTGTAGGAGAATATATGTGTCAGGGCAAAATGCCACAGTCTGTGAGGGAACGCTATGTGAAAATGAAAGAAAGCCCAGAGCATCCGGATAATATTGATGCGCTGATTGAAAATTTTGACAAGGCTTTGTCGCATCCCGATGCAGATGATATGGAGAGATTAAAAAATATTATTATTTAGCAGGAGGTGTTATATATGTACAATTTCACATTCAACATTCCAACAAAAATCCATTTCGGAAAGGATACCATTTCGAGCTTATCAGAGCTCAAGGCATATGGCAGCAAGGTGCTTTTAGTGTACGGAGGCGGCTCTATAAAGAAAAACGGTCTCTACGATACCGCAATGAAAATCCTTAAGGACTCAGGACTGACCGTCTTTGAGCTTAGCGGAGTGGAGCCAAACCCAAAGATTGAGACTGTCAGAAGGGGAGTTGAAATCTGTAAAAATGAGGGCATCGACATGGTACTTGCAATCGGGGGCGGCAGCACAATCGATTGCTCAAAGGTTGTTGCAGCAGGTGCAAAGTATGACGGTGATGCATGGGATCTGGTGCTTGATGGCTCAAAGGTCAAGGCAGCACTTCCGATATTTGATGTGCTTACTCTTTCCGCAACAGGAACAGAGATGGATCCTTTTGCTGTTATCTCTGATATGTCTAAAAATGAAAAGTGGGGAACAGGATCGCCGTATATGGTACCAACTATGTCAATATTAAATCCTGAATATACTTTTTCAGTATCAAAAAAACAGACCGCAGCAGGAACCGCAGATATGATGAGCCATACAATGGAGAATTATTTTTCTATGGAGAATGCTGACTGCCAGAAATTTATGGCAGAGGGATTGTTACGTACAATGATTAAAAATGGACCGGTTGCCCTCGCACAGCCTGATAATTACGAGGCCAGAGCCAACCTGATGTGGGCAGGCACACATGCAATCAACGGCGTTGTGGGCGATGGCTGTTCACCGGCATGGTGCGTACATCCTATGGAGCATGAGCTGAGCGCTTTCTATGATATTACTCACGGAGAGGGACTTGCAATACTCACACCGGCGTGGATGGAGCACATACTAAATGACGATACACTTCCGATGTTTGTGGAGTTTGCAAAAAATGTCTGGGGACTTTCCGGTGATGATGACTATGCACTTGCACACGCTGGCATTGATGCACTGAAGAAATTCTTCTTTGAGATAATGGGCATTCCTGCAAATCTAAGAGCAGTAGGAATCACAGACGACAGGAACTTTGAGGTGATGGCAAAGAAGGCCTGCGAGGGTTCAAAGGGATCGTTTGTACCGCTTAGCAAGGACGATATTGTGGAGATATACAGAGCGGCATTCTAATAAATCGTTCCTGCAAATACCGTGATTAATAATTTGACTGAAATTCTATTTGAGGTATGAGAACAAAATAAGAGTGTAGATTATCCAATAGATAACCTGCACTCTTTTAGTTTAATTTGGCTTTTAAATTTATTTATCTTGACACACCCAGCTTTACCATGAGAGCCTCCTGTAAAACGCGTGATACGTTGATATGGGATTTCTCAGCTTCCTGATTAAGCCAATTAGGGAGAGTTACATTTCTTCGTACTGTTTTATTGTCGGTCTTGCGGCGGTATTCATCAAAATCTATATCCACAAATGAAACATGACTAATACCATCTTTGTCAAAAGTACCATTTTTGATGTCAATATCTGAAATATCACTTGGAACCGGAATTTCCCTGCCTAGATCCTGTAATGTGATTCCGTTTGCCCCAATGGCATCGCGAGCCATCTCTATAGCGTCTGACAGACCGAAGCCCTCTGTTAATATATCCATATCAGGAACATTAATAAGCACGGTGTCTTTCTTATCCTTTAATTGTGTAAATATAACTGGATATACCTGTTTCATAAATGCCTCCTCCATAATCATAATATACACATTAAGTGTGTATAAGTCAACGGCTTTTTTAAAACAAGATACCTAATCTAAGACGAAATATGATACAATTCAATTATTCAGCACTATAAGCTTTATTTCCTAGAGGCTAGGCTTAAAGTTTACATAAGGGAAATTTTAAAGAATTAATGATGAAATGTAACCTCCACCAAACAAAATCCTACATAATAGATAGAAGGGAGGTTTGTGGAAAATGTACACACAGGAACAGATACTTGATATGTATTTTGATCGCAACCAGCAGGCTGTCAGTGCGACCTCGCAGATGTACGGAGCGAAGCTTACCCGGTTTGCAGACACGATGATAGCACATGAGGATGCGCTGGAATGCGTAAATGACACATACATAGCAGCATGGAACAAGATACCACCGGAGCGTCCTATGCGTTTCCTTTCATGGCTTTACAGGGTATGCCGCAATATCGTATGCGACAGGATAGATTGGAATAATGCTTCAAAGAGAAATTCCAACATGAACTGTATGCTTGATGAGCTTGAGGAGTGCCTTGCAGACAGCAATGCAAAATACGAGGGCGAGCTGTCGGACATTGGAAGGTGTTTATCGGATTTTCTGAACGGACTGGAGACGGAAAAGAGAGTGCTTTTCGTGAGACGATACTGGTATGGCATGACGATTGATGAGCTGGCAGATATGAGCGGCAGGAGCAAAAGCAGCGTAAAGACCACACTGTTCAGGATAAGGGCAGAGCTTAAAAAATATCTGGATGAGGAGGGCGTATATCTATGACGAAAAAGGATTTATTTGATGGTTTAAATTACATCGATGACCAAATAATTGAAGAAGCGCAGCCGACCGGAGAATCGGCCGGGTACAGTGATGAAATTTATGTAAAAAATCATGAAACCCATCACGGCGGAAAAGAAGACAAAAACAGGAAAAAGCACAAAAAATTTGCACGGGCAGCAAAAGCGCTTGCCACAGTGGCGGCAGTCCTTGCTGTTGCAGTCTTAGGCACGGAGGTTGTGCGGCTTAATAACCGTATAGATGAGCTGGAGACAAAAACTGCAAATGTGATTTCTCAGAATAATGCACAGAATAATGTCTATGCAGGGATAAAGAGCGGTGCAAAGCTTGGGGATTATGAAGCGGCCTCTGATTACGGGAAATTGTATGATGTGGCAAAAAAAGCTGAGGCTTCCATAAGGAATACTGCATCTGGAGACTTGCTGGAGAGTGCGGATGCAACAGGAATTACGTCTGATGCATCGTCTGCAAATAAACAGGAGGCGGCAGCCAAAACAGAGTATTCAACAACCAACGTGATGACAGAGGGCGTTGATGAGAGTGATGTGGTAAAGACGGACGGAAAATACATTTACATGGTCGAGGATGGTCAGATATCCATTACGGATATTTCAAATGGAAAGCCTGGGGAAGAGACGCTGTTTCGTCCTGATTTTGAGGTACCGTCAGATACTGTAGAGGAGCTTTATATCAGTGACGGAAAAATGCTTATCATATCAAACCATGCGGGCGATAAGGATGAGACTATATGCTATAGCTATGATATAGCTGACCCGACGAAACCGGTGCTTATAGGTAAAGCGCGTCAGGATGGATTTTACAATACATCGCGCAAAATCGGCAATACGGTATATGTTTTTTCAGACACATATATAAAGACCTCCGATATGAATAAAAATGTGGCGCTGCAGGAGGATAATCTGGAGAAATGGGTGCCTCAGGTAAATGGCAAAGTGATAAGCTATGACTGCTTCTATATAGGAGAGGATACATACTCAGGCACAGTTATTTCGAGCTTTGATGTGGATAAACCTGATAAGACGATAGATGCAAAATGCATTATGAATAATAGCGGCGATGTGTACGTTTCTAGCAATGCCATGTATCTGTATCATTCCGATTGGAGTGCAAGCCGTGAGATTACCAAAATCAGCAAAATTTCGTTTGAGGATGGAGTGATGAAGACCGGGGAGACGACTTCAGTGAATGGTTATCTTAACGATAAATTCGCAATAAATGAGCAGGGAGGATATCTGTATGTGCTTCCAACCTCAAATACCGGCAGTCAGCCTGTCAATTCGCTTCATGTGCTGGATAAGGATATGAATGAGGTCGGTGTGATAAACGAGATTGCGCGAGGGGAGAGTATCTATGCAGCCCGTTTTGTTGGAAAATACGTATATTTCATCACATACAGGCAGACGGATCCTCTTTTTGTAGCAGACATATCCGACCCGACAGCACCAAAGCTTTTGGGAGAGCTTGAGGTGAGTGGATTTTCTGAATATCTGCATATGTGGGATGATACGCACGTACTTGGAATAGGCTATGGTGATTCGCAGCAGAGTAAGATAAAGCTTACTATGTTTGATGTGAGTGATCCGACAAAGCCGGTTGAGGTGAACCAGAAGCTTATCGACAGTTCTGAGAGCTGGAGCAATGAGTTTGTATACAACTACAAGGCTATTCTTGCAGACCCGGATAAAAATCTGATAGGATTTACTGCGAATGACTACTATCTGTTTTCGTATGACAGTGAAAACGGCTTTAGTCTGGTGGAGCAGCAGGCACTGAGCTATAAAAATACAGAAGGCTACAGAGGCATTTACAAGGATAATGATTTCTATGTGGCAGGAAACGGAGAGATAAAGCATTTTAAGCTGGCAGAATAGCGTAAATAATAGTGTTATGCAATAAGATATAAAGACAGGCGGCGAATACCCAAAGAGGGTGTTTGCTGCCTGTTTTTTGTATAATTTCATATACAAACGAAATGTAACAGCATATTTAAGTATGCAATTTAAGGCAGTCGGTGATATAATATCTCTGATTTTGTCAAATAAGACGGATTACTAAGGTTACCGGAGACAATGGCAAACGGTAACCTTAAATAGATTTAATAACACGGAGGAACTATTATAATGAATACAGCCTCAAAGACAAGACATGTCTTTATTTTGTTTTTGGCAGATATAGTCTGGGGAATCGCCTTTGTAGCGCAGTCAAAGGGAGGGGACGCAGTTGGAGCTTTTTCATTCAACGGCATCCGCTTCCTTATTGGTGCGCTCTGCCTTCTGCCGGTCATAAAAATACTGGATATGAAGGGGCTGACGGTAAACAGGCCTGAAAGCAAAAAGCAAAAGAAAGAGCTTTGGATAGCCGGAAGCTGCTGTGGAATGGCACTTTTCTTTGCGAGCAACCTGCAGCAGCTTGGAATCAGCATGGGAGCAGAATCCGGCAAGGCCGGGTTTCTTACAGCTACATATATACTTATGGTGCCGATACTTGGGATATTCCTCAAAAGAAGATGCAAAGCCAAAATATGGATAGGTGTATTTATTGCACTGATAGGCATGTATTTTTTGTGCATGAATGGGGCATTTTCACTTAGCGGCTCGGATTTGCTTCTGCTGGCAGGGGCATTGTTCTTTGCGATACAGATACTTGTGATAGACCATTTCGTATCACAGGTAGATGCGGTCAGGCTCTCATGCATTGAGTTTTTTGTCACCGGGCTTGGCACATGTATAGTGATGATTTTTACTGATATGGGACCATCTGCCGGCGGTATAGCGCAGTGGGCGCAGTCGCTTTGCACGTGGGATGCATGGATTCCGATTCTCTATGCCGGTATTTTTTCAAGTGGAGTGGGCTATACGCTGCAGATTGTCGGACAAAAGGGCTTAAACCCGGCGGTAGCATCGGTGGCGATGAGCCTTGAGTCGGTGGTTTCTGTGATTGCAGGATGGATTCTGCTTGGCCAGATGCTGGGTGGCAGAGAAATTTTTGGATGTGTGCTCATGTTTATTGCGATAATTATTGCACAGCTTCCGGATAGGGAGTATACTAAATAGGTTACAGTATAAAATGAAATGTGATTATTCAGAATCACTGAGAACAAAAAAGCACAAGTATAGTGTGGTTTTGCAAATGTGCGTGGGATGAATAGTTACAACGAGACAGGGATTGGATATGAGAAATAATAGCAGAAATAATTACAGATGCCGCAGACGAAATAAAGGAGCTTCACAGATTAAGCTTGTAGGAATAGTGGCTGTGATAGTCGTTATAGCGATTGTGATAATTATATCGTGCTTTAATAAAGCAAAAAAAGATAGTAATAAGGCAAAAGACACAGGGGTAGCCACAGAAAATGTGACCGCTGTGACAGAGCAGGTAAGTGAGACGGAGGAAGCAAAGGAGCCCTTTGTGCCAAAGGAGTCTGACGCTACAGCAGCAATCGGAGATGAGCTGGAGAGCTCCTATGCCGTAGTGATTGATGAGCAGGACGGCACGGTTGTTGCCGGAAAGAATGCACATGAGAAAATGTACCCGGCTTCCATGACAAAGGTTATGACAGTGCTTGTAGCAGCAGAGCAGGCTGAGAAAAATGCGATAGATGCAGCAAAGAATGAGAATACGGAAATAGACAGGCAGGCTGTGATAGAAAACAAGCTCAACGAGATTGTGACAATCACAAGAGAAGCCACAGATTATTCATATGTGCATGATTGCAGTACAACAGGCTTTTTGGACGGTGAGCAGGTGCCTCTTCGCGATGTGTTTAACGGAACCATCCTGCCATCAGGTGGAGAATCGGCATATCAGCTTGCGGTTTATACAGCAGGCTCCATGGAAGCATTTGTCGATATGATGAACCAGAAGGCAGCAGAGCTTGGTATAGGCCAGACCACACATTTTGCAAACCCTGTCGGCATATATGATGAGAACAATTACAGCACAGCCTATGACATGGCAGTCATCATGCAGGCAGCGATGCAGGACGACATTTGTAAAACAGTACTTTCAAATCATACATACAGCACGGCTGCAACACCGCAGCATCCGGAGAACCTGAACATATCAAATCTGTTCCTGCGCCGAATAGAGGACAGGATGACAAGTGGCGAGGTAATCGGTGCAAAGACAGGCTTTGTAAATCAGTCAGGCAACTGTGCGGTCAGCTATGAGAAGTCAGCCAGCGGAAAGACATATATATGTGTGACAGCAGGCGCTTCAAGCGGATGGCACTGTATAGATAATCATGTGTATCTATATAATACATACACAAAGTAGTCAGCATAGCTGATTTTAAGGAGCACAGATATGGCGGGAAATCAAGGCAATTACAGGGAAAAACACACGCGTAATGAGAAAAATTGCAAAAAAGCCAACGGACAGCCGAGACTAAAGGAGAAAAGCAGCCGGGCAAAAAGCGATAACGTATGTCCGTATGCAAAGAAATGTGGCGGCTGCGACTATCAGGGCATAGAATATAAGGAACAGTTAAAAACCAAGCAGGCATACATGAAAAAGCTGCTAAAGCCTTTTTGCTTTGTGGAGCCGATTGTCGGCATGAAAAATCCGCTCTATTATCGTCACAAGGTTCATGCAGCCTTTGACTGTACGAGGCGCGGTCAGATCGTGGCGGGAGCCTACAGGAAAAACACACATGATGTGGTGGATATCGAAAGCTGTATGATAGAGGAGCAGGAGTCAGATGAGATAATCAGGGACATAAAGGATATGCTCCGCTCATTCAGGATAAAGACCTATGATGAGGATACCGGCTATGGGCTTCTTAGACATGTGCTTGTGAGAAAGGGCCATTCAACAGGGCAGATAATGGTAGTGCTTGTCCTGGCATCGCCGATACTTCCATCGAAGAATAATTTCGTAAAAGCACTCAGGAAAAAGCATCCCAATATCACGACAGTGGTGCTCAACGTGAATGATAAAAAGACAAGCATGGTGCTCGGAGACAGAAACATCACGCTTTATGGCAAGGGCTTCATAGAGGATAAGCTGTGCGGCTGCACCTTCCGCATCTCACCAAACTCGTTTTATCAGGTGAACCCGGTACAGACGGAGCTTTTATACGAAAAAGCCATTCATGAGGCACACCTTACCGGCAAGGAGCGCATAATCGATGCATACTGTGGCACCGGAACCATAGGCATCATAGCAGCAAAAAATGCAGGTGAAGTCATCGGAGTCGAGCTAAACCGTGATGCAATCCGTGATGCAGTCACCAATGCAAAGCGAAACGACATCAGAAACATCCGCTTCTATAATGACGATGCCGGAAAATTCATGGTCGAGATGGCACAAAAGGGTGAGAAAGCGGATGTTGTCATAATGGATCCTCCAAGAACCGGCAGCGATGAGGCATTTTTATCATCGGTTGTCAAGCTGGCGCCGGAGAGAGTGGTGTATGTGTCATGTGGTCCGGAAACACTGGCGAGGGATTTAAAGTATCTCACAAAGCATGGATATACAGTGAAGCGTGCAACACCATATGACTGCTTTCCATATACAGAGCACATAGAGACAGTGGTCTTACTTTGCAGATAAAAGGCAGGTAAAAGGTCAATAATAGTATTCCAATTCGCCGTCAAATGGTGTAGAATAAAAACTACTTTCCATGTATACTAATGAATGATTACAGCCCATACACGGAGGACAAACATGAGAACGCTATATACATTTGACAAACACAATTATTCCGATGATATGGAGGTATTTGAGCGCTTCGCGGTGCGCGCGGTTATTATCAGAGACGGCAAGCTTGCCATGCAGCAGGCCGGTGAGGGCTACTACAAGATACTGGGCGGCGGCATCGATGCAGGCGAGACCAACGAGGTGGCGCTGGCACGGGAGGTGCGCGAGGAGGCAGGGCTTCTTGTCGTGCCGGAAAGCATCAGGGAGTGTGGCAAGGTCATAGAAAAGAGACGCGATATATTTGAGGCTGACAAGATATATTACTGTCACACCTACGTGTATTTCTGTGATGTGAAGGACGAGCATGTGGCAGCACAGATGACAGACAGCGAGATAAGGCTTGAGTATCATCTGTCATGGGCTACGCCGGATGAGATAATAAAGGCCAACAGCGCCTTTCTTGATAAAGAATGGATAGCAAGAGACACTAAGATTGTTGAGTTGATAAAAGAAATGTGTTAAAATAATGCCTGGATGTAAATCCGGGCATTTAATATAAGGAGAAGCAGTATAAATGGATAAAAATAAAATCAAAAATAAATTAAAGGACGATCCGGCCTTCACTCTTGAGGTGCAAAACCCTGAGGTTGAGGCGCTGATGACACAGTATTCGAGCGACAAAAAGGCAGAGACACTCAATAAGCTCATTGAAAAATGCACTAAGAGCAGATTTCTGGTACCTGCAAATGTCGGAGAGAACAACAAGCCGATTCCGCTATTTATTAAAAACGGTGAGGGAGAGGCTTTCATGCCGGTTTATACCTCAAAGGCGCAGCTTTCTAAGGATCATCCGTCACCATGCATTGTAAATATGCCGTTTCTTGCAGTCGTCAATATGGTGGCAAATAAAGAGTCAAAGCTTGATGGCATCGCGTTCAATCCATTCACACACAATCTGATTTTCAAAAAGCCTCTTGTAGAAAAGATTGAGGCAGTGGAAAAAGCAAGAAGAGAGGGACATCCTACATCACCGACAAAGGGCAAGACTGTACAGATGACAGCAGAGCAGTATGTCATCTTTGAGCGTATGCAGTATGAGCATATTTTCCTGCCGGCAAAGATGTTTGAGGGTGGCAAAGAGTTCATGGACCGACTTGCCGATGAGAAGGAAAAGCTAATAGATGAGCTGTACGAGGAGGCATATCAGCAGAAGCGTATGTATCCATATATGGAGGAGGATTTCTCTGTTATGTCTATGCAGATTTCTGATACACTTAATGTCACCAGAGTTGATTTCCCGACAAGAGATATGGCTCCAAACTGCGCAATCCGTGCTTATCTCGTGTGGGATGATGCTGCGTCACAGGGCAGATATTTTGTAATTGATGCGAAGGGCGATAAAACTACTGAGCTGGCTGAGATTACAGAGGATTACAAGCGTCTTGGATATGGAGCTGCACCGGTTGAGGGTGCTGAGCTTCAGACTGTTCTTGACCTGGTTAAGAAAAGTGCAGAGGAACAGAATTAGAAAAGTAATGTAGGGCATGATATATAAAGGAGGTCGTGTATGAAGGAGTTTTTAGGCAGAATCAAGGCTGATTTTCTACTGTCATCAGTGCTTTGCATAGCGCTGGGACTGGTGTTTATCATATGGAGAGCTTCGGTGCTCACGATTGTGGCCAATGTGCTTGCGGTAGTGCTTATCATCATTGGAGTGGTCTATATGTGCAGCTATTTTTTGAATATAGTCACGAATGGTTTTTCAGCGATGCTGGGGCTTGTGGTTTTGGCAGTGGGTATATGGTTTCTGGTACAGCCAAAGGTTGTGGTGAGCCTGATACCTATAGTCATCGGTTTGGTGCTCATTTTTCACAGCATCAGGAGTATTATTGAGGCAGTGGATGCCAGAAAATACGGTTACGGAGGCTGGAGTGTCGGCCTGATTTTTTCAATAATCAGTCTGATTTTTGGAATAATCTGCGTGACAAATGCATTTGATGTAATGAAGACAGCCACTGTTGTTGTCGGAATCATATTGATTTTCAACGGAGTATCCAATATCTGGATTACAAGCCGTGCTACAAAGGCGGAGAGCGCCTACAACAAGCAAAAGGAGTTTGAGGCAACGTTTGTCGAGGATAGAAAAGAGGACAATTAAGCAGTAACAGAAAGGCGACAGAATGCGTCGGATGGAGTTTAAGATGGAGAGACCCGGACTTACCAAGGTCGGTGACCATCTGAAGGTAACAGAGAGCAAGCTTCCAACTTCATATTATTATACGATAGAGCATGCGATTGCCATGTCGGGAAACTACGTGGTCAGCGAGAGGCTCAAAAGCCGCGAGGGCGATGTCGTGGATGTGAGGGAGACTGAGAAGGGCTACTTTGTCACGATGGAGTTTGATGAGTAATGACACAGCAAGGTAAGAATGCAATAGATCTGGTACTCGCTGAGAGCCTTATAGAGCTTTCAGCGAAAAAGCCAATCGATAAGATTACAATTAAAGAGATAACGGACAAGGCCGGAGTTATCCGCCCTACGTTTTACAATCATTTTCAGGACAAGTACGAGCTGATAGAGTGGATTATCAAAAACGAGCTGCTTGAGCCCATCAAGCCGCTGCTCAATGCAGGAATGATTTTTGAAGCGATTGTGCTGATGCTCAATAATATCACGGCAAACAGTGTTTTTTACAAGAAAGCACTAAAGCTGGAGGGCGCTGTGACGTTTAATCAGATTGCCATGAAATGCGTCTACGAGATGTTTATGAATATCATAAGCGAAAAGAGCACAGGAAAGAAATCCAAATACCGCTGGCTCACACCGGAGGTGATTTCTACATATTATGCGCAGTCGTTGTGCTTTATCACGGAGGGCTGGATAGCCCAGGGCATGGATGATATTGAGCCGAAGGAGATGGCTGAGGCATACATGTATCTGATTACGCGTTCGATGGATGATATACTAAGTGAGCTGTAGAGGACAATTGTCATGGAAAATGACGGCTTAAGCAAGCTCATAAAGCAGAATCATAAAGAGACACCATAAAGAGGCATGTGTTCATATAAATATGAAAATGCTGTGAAAAAGTGTCAGAAATCAAATACAATATCATATATGTGTCATATCGGATATACAAATTGATGGATTTGTATATCTCACATGACAAATCGAAGAGATTGAATATTTATTTATTCGGTCTTTTTTTTTATACTTCAATACGAATAAAAGAAAGAGTGGTGAATCTAATGATTAAATTTGGAAAAGGAGTCGTAAAACATCGTGTGCTGATACTGATAGTTGCATTTGCACTGCTTATACCGTCGGGCATCAGCTTTATCAACACGAGAATCAACTTTGATATCCTTTCTTATCTGCCAAGCCAGATAGAGACTATGAAGGGCCAGGATATCATGGTAGATGAGTTTGGAACCGGAGCGTTGTCTTTTGTGATCTTAGAGGATATGAAGGATCAGGACATAGAGACTCTGGCTGATGACATTGAGGACCTTGAGGGGGTTAAGGATGTCATCTGGTACGGAACAATCGCTGATTCCACATTGCCAAGAGAGGCAATTCCGGATGAGGTGTACGACGCATTCAACAACAAGGATGCAAACAGCCAGCTCATGCTCGTCACCTACAGTGACACAATGGGTTCGGATGAGACAATGGAAGCCGTCAACAAGATGGATAAGATGGTGAAAAACCACTGCTTCGTAGCAGGAATGGCAGCGGTCAACGCAGATACAAAGACACTTGTTATGCAGCAGGCTCCTATATATGTCATCATAGCAGCATTGCTTTCAATGCTTGTCATGGGAATTACAATGGATTCAATAATTGTTCCGATGTTATTCCTCCTAAGTATAGGAATGGCTATTATCTATAACCTGGGAACAAACTTTATACAGGGACAGATTTCATACCTGACACTGGCACTGACAGCAGTATTGCAGCTCGCCGTAACAATGGATTATTCGATTTTCCTGTGGCACAGCTATCAGGAGCAGATAGACAGATATGACGGAGACAAGAAGCGAGCCATGGCACATGCCATTTCCCACACAATTGTCTCAGTAACAGGAAGCTCAATCACAACAATCGCAGGCTTCGTAGCCCTCTGCTTCATGAGCTTTACACTTGGACTTGACCTGGGAATCGTAATGGCAAAGGGTGTTGTATTCGGAGTTATCGGATGTGTAACAATTCTCCCTGCACTGATTCTTGCATGTGATAAGGCAATCGAGAAGACAAAGCACAAGATTCTTATGCCGGATGTTTCCAGGATTGCAAGCTGGGTAACAAATCATTATAAGATACTTGCAGTGATTTTCATCGTAGTGCTCATCCCGGCAATATACGGATACACTCATGATCAGGTCTACTATGACCTTGCAGGAACCATGCCTGACAGTGCATACAGTAAGCAGGCCAATGAAAGACTCGACAAGGAGTATGCTATGGGTGCCACACATATCATCATTGCACCGAGCGATATGTCAAAGGCAGACAGCATAAGCATGATAGATGATATCAAGCAGGTCGATGGAGTAAAGCTTGCAGTATCGCTTGACTCAATACTCGGACCTACCATACCGGATGATATGGTGCCGGATGAGGCAAAAGAGATATTCAAAAACGGTGATTACCAGATGATGCTAGTTTCATCAAAATATGCGACAGCATCAGATGAGGTAAACAACCAGATAACAGAGATTAAAAAGATAGTAAAGAATTACAGCGAGGACGCAATGCTTATCGGTGAGGCACCTTGTACAAAGGATCTTATCACTATCACAGATACAGACTTCAAGCGTGTAAGTGCGGTATCAATCGTATTGATATTCCTTATCATTCTCGTGGTATTCAAATCGGTATCGCTTCCAATCATACTTGTAGCGGTCATCGAGTTTGCAATCTTTGTAAATATGGGAATTCCGGGATTTACAGGAACGAAGCTTCCGTTTATCGCGAGCATCGTAATCGGAACCATACAGCTTGGTGCAACGGTTGACTATGCGATACTTATGACCACAAAGTACAGAAAGAACAGATACACCGGAATGGACAAAAAGCCGGCTATCACAAAGGCACTTGCAGATTCGACAAACTCAGTTATCGTCAGTGCGCTCTGCTTCTTCGCCGCAACCTTTGGTGTAGGACTTTATTCAAACATTGATATGATCAGTTCTATCTGTATACTGCTTGCACGAGGCGCAATCATCAGTATGTTTGTGGTAGTATTTATACTTCCGTCAATGTTTATGATTTTTGACAAAGTAATATGTGCTACAAGTGCAGGCTTTAAAAACAAGAACCTGACAGCTTAGTAATCTGATTAATCATAAATGAGGGATAAAATACTTTTTGACCCTCATAACATAAAAATATAACCTCAAAAATAAAATCAGGAGGAATAAGACATGAAATTACCAGAATTGAAAGAAAAGTTAAAAAGTAAATATATTGTCCGTGTTGTAGCCGGAGTCCTCACAATAGCACTTGTAGGTACAGGAATCGGAGCAACAGCGGTTTTTGCAGAGAAGAACAGCACCGCAGTCACAGCCGAGGCAGACAGCACAACAGGAAGCAGCAAGGATGCTGATGACATAGCAGATAAGCTCATGGACAGCGTATCATTAAAGGATAACGATGCAGACAAGGACGAGAGCGTATACCTCATCTCAGATGCAAACGGCAACGTAAACAAAACAATCGTAGTAGATCACCTTAAAAATAAAGACAAAAAGGATACCTTGGAGGATGCTTCAAACCTTTCAGATATCGAGAACGTAAAGGGCAAGGAAAAATTCACACAAAGCGGTGATAAGCTCACCTGGCAGGCCGGTGGCAAGGATATTTACTACCAGGGCACAGCAACAGAGGAACCGCCTGTAACACAGAAGGTTACATACTACCTCGATGGAAAAGAAATCTCACCTGAGGACCTTGCAGGAAAATCAGGAAAGGTCAAAATCCGTTTTGACTACACAAATACCACATCATATACAGAGACAGTAAACGGCGAGAAGCAGACAGTTTCCGTACCATTTGCAGCAATAACAGGACTTGTACTTGGTGATGGCTTCGAGAATATCGAAGTGACAAACGGCAAGGCTGAGGTAAGCGACTCATCAAGCGTAGTGCTCGGCTATGCACTTCCGGGCTTAAAGGACAGCCTCGGAATCAAGGACAAAGACCTCGATGGCGATGTAAATATCCCTGAATACATGGAAATGACAGCAGATGTGGAGAATTTCTCAATGCCTGCAGCCATGACCTTCGTGGTAAACGCATCTGATTATGTAAGCACAGACGGAATTGACACATCAGACATCGATGACATGATAAATGACTTAAAGGATGCCTCAACACAGCTTCAGGATGGTTCAAAGACACTGGCAGAGGGTACGGACACACTTTCTGACGGACTTTCAACACTGCAGAGCAAGCTCGGCACATTCGCATCAGGAGTTGGCACACTGAAGAGTGGACTTAAGACATATACTGATGGTGTTAGTACATTAAGTGGTGGATTGAATAAACTGAATTCAAATGTGCCTACTTTATCTAATGGCATAACAACATTAAACTCTAGTGCAAAATCACTGAATGATGGAGTGGCTTTGCTTAATGCAACTGTTTCAGCAAAATTTACTGATTCAGAAAAGAAGACTCTTTTAGATCAGGTACACAGCACATTGGAGTCTCAAAAATCTGAAATAGAAAAACAGGCACAGACAACAGTTGCGTCACAGAAAACAGCCATTCAAAAGCAGGCACAGAGTGCTGTTGACTTACAAAAAACAGATATACAGAAACAGGCACAGAGTACAGTAGCTGATCAGAAAGAAGATATTGAGAAAAAGGCTCAGGCCGCAGTAGACGATCAGAAGGAGCAGATTAAGTCAGTAGCAGCTGAGACAGTAAAACAACAGGAAACTGAAATAAAGAATCAGGCAGCAAGTGCTGTTGAACAGGAATTTACATCCGGAAAAACTGACTATATAACAAATGAAGCAAAGAAACAATTAAAAAGTATTAAGCCGGTAATTGAGAGTGGTGTGAAAGCACAGTTTGTACAGAAGATGGCTGAAAAAAATCCTGCAATCACAGATTATGATTCAGCAAAGACTTTTTTTGACCAGAATGTTGGAATGAAAGACGGAGCGGCTGAAGCATGTGTCAATGAACAGATTGATACAATAATAAATAACTTAGCTGGAAGTGTAGCATCAACAGCCAAGGATGCTTCTAAGATTGCAGCGGGAGAAGCAGCATATACAGCAGCAAGTCAGACAGCAGGAGAAGCAGCTTATACAGGAGCAAGCTTAGCAGCAGGAACAGCAGCATATACAGCAGCAAGACAGACGGCAGGAGAAGCAGCCTATGCGGGAGCAAGTTTAGCAGCAACAACAGCAGCCTATACAGGAGCAAGTCAGGCAGCAACAACAGCAGCCTATACAGGAGCAGTTTCAGGAGCTGAGCAGGCTACTATAACGTCTGCAGAGCAGACAAAAGCGACTGTAGCAGCCTCTATTAATCAAAAGCAGGCAAATGGATACAGTCTTGTAACAGGAATGAAGGCACTTGCAGATGGAACACAGACATTGTATAACTCAGTACCAACTCTCACAAGCGGTATCAAGCAGCTTGTAGACGGTTCAAACACACTTGTAGCAAACAATGCACAGCTCAACAGCGGAGCATCACAGCTTGCAGATGGAACAAATCAGATAGTCTCAGGTGTAGACCAGCTCACAACAGGCTCTAAGACACTTTCAGAGGGTGCACACACACTTGCAGATGGTATGGTACAGTTCAATGAGGAAGGAATCAACAAGATTCTTGACGCATACAACGGTGACTTAAAGCCATTAACCGACAAGCTTCAGGCAGTAATTGACGCAGGTGAGGAATATCAGACATACTCAGCAATCGCTGATGGACAGACGGGCAGCGTTAAGTTCATATATAAATTAGCTTCAATAGATGCTAAGGCAGATAGCGACAAATAATAGCGACAAATAATTAATTAAAGGATGTTTAAAGATTAGGGGAGGCAAAAATGGGCTGGATAGAATATCTGTTAATCGTGGCGGGAAGCTCACTGGAGATTTTCGTTGCGATGGAATGTCAGGGATCCCTGATCCAGAAAGTAAATAAGAAACAGCTTACAGCCATTTGCTTCATAGTTGCAGTTTGTCAGTTGTTAGCAATGTACATCGGGTATTTTCTGTCAAGCTTTCTTAATGGGAAATACTCGGTGAAGGATGAAGCACTTTTAGGAGAGATAATTTCTATCGGAATACTGATAGGACTGGGGATCAGGCTTATAGGAAAGGCTATAAGAAATGAAAGAATTGAGGAGCATTGTCAGGCACAGCTTGACATGAAAAGAGTGCTAAGAATAGTAGGAATCACCGCATTTTATACGGTTCTTGCAGGAATAGCATTCGGCTTCCTCGGTACCGGACTTTTGACCATTATGATAATGGTGGCGCTGCTCACTGTAATCTGTATAGTGGCAGGCATTTACACAGGATATCACTTCGGTTTCGAGCAGAAGACAAAGGTATATATCGTAGGGGCGATACTCTTTTGGGCGGCTGGAATTGATGTGATAGTAAGGCTTGTAAGTGCAAAATAATGCATAGGGCTCTGTTCGTAAGGACAGAGCTTTTTTGCTGTCTGAAATAAGGTGTAAACTTCTGTTGAAAATAGTTTTTCGAAGTTGGTGTATTATCATCATGTCAGCAAAAACTGACATGAAAAAAGTAAACCACAGGTTTATTGAAAAAACAGGATGAAGAAAATAAAATTAACAGTAGACGGAATTGTAAGGTATAATGGAAGGAGAGACAGCTATGGCATAGAAAATGCTGGTAACACAGGCATTTTTTAAAGAAATGGAGAATCATTATGGGAAGAGAAGAAAACGTATTAATATTTCAGGATACAGAGAGATTAAGCAAAACGAATGGAAAGCTTAATGCTGACTTAAAGGCATCTGCAAGTGGACAGAAACTAATATTGGAAACAGATGCTTTGGAGAAACCGAATCTAAATATATATGATGAGCCTGCAAAAGTGATTGTTTCAAAGAAGAGAACGTTTGAGGCTGCAAAGGCATATAGAGATAATAAGGTAGCTGTACACAATTTTGCATCTGCTTCAAATCCGGGCGGAGGTGTTGTAAGAGGTTCAACAGCCCAGGAGGAGTGTCTGTGCAGGTGTTCATATCTTTATTTCTGTCTGAATTCACCTGATATGTGGGATGGATTTTATACACCTCATAAGCAGGCAAGAAATCCATTACATAACGACGATATCATTTATACACCGGAGGTAACGGTATTTAAAAGCGATACAAATAACCCGGCTTTATTGCCCGAGAATGAGTGGTATAAAGTAAATGTAATTACTTGTGCAGCACCGAATTTAAGAGCCATGCCAAGCAATAAACATAATACAGGCGATGGCAAAAAGGCGGCAAAAATCAGCGATAAGGAAATGCTTGAAATACATGAGAAGAGATTAAGAAGGATACTGGATGTTGCCGCTTCTGAAGGAAACGATACAGTAATACTTGGAGCATTTGGATGTGGAGCTTTTATGAATAAAGCAAATATCGTTGCATATGCTGCAAAAAATGTGATTAAAGATTATATGCATGCATTTAAAAATATCGAGTTTGCGATATACTGCAGCCCACAGGACGATACAAACTATAAGACATTCAGATTGATAGAGGGAGACAGATAAAAGTATAAACTATTAAAAAAACTAGGTATTTTATTGGTGGGCTTGCCCCCTGTAAGTAGTATTTTAAATCATATAAAATGAAAGATAGAGGAAAATATGGTCTATTTAACAGGTGATACACATAATGAGTTTACAAGATTATCAAATAAATACTTTAAAAAGTATGATTTGGAAATAGGAGAGAACGATTATATCATAGTATGTGGTGATTTGGGTCTGTGCTGGTCAAAGGATAAGACATTTGAGTGGAACTGTAAATGGTTTGCTGAAAAGCCATATACCTTATTATGGGTACATGGAAATCATGAGAATTATGATATGATAGACGAATATCCAATTGAAAAATGGCATGGTGGTAATGTTCGTCATATCGTGAGAGATAAGGTGATATTACTTGAGAGAGGCCAGATTTTTGATATTGAAGGAAAGACATTTTTTACATTTGGTGGAGCATCCTCTCACGATACACAGGGCGGAATACTTGATAGGACATCTTGTGAATTTGAATTTATGGTTCAAAGGGCAAGATCATTGTATTTACCGTATAGGATAATTGGAGAATCTTGGTGGAGTCAGGAATTGCCTTCAGAAGAGGAGATGCAGGAAGGGCTTTTGAATCTGCAAAAGACTGATTATAAAGTAGATTATGTGATAACTCATTGTTGTGCAACTGAGCTTCAAAATAAAATTATGAGCTATGTTGATGGAAATAGTAAGCCGGACATATTGACTGATTATTTGCAGGAGCTAGAATCTAAGCTTGAGTATAAGCATTGGTACTTTGGGCATTATCACCATGATTTCAATGTAGATGAGAACCATACGTTATTGTATAAAAAGATTATCAATTTGGATGAGCAACTGCCGGAATATGGCAGGGTTCCAATTATCGGAATGCCAAAATTCAAACGCAACGATATGGTAGTTTTTAAATTCAGGGACGATGAAAAGTGTGGCATGATTCAAATAGTGGACGCATATGGAACCTTCGAGCAGGATGACGAGCCATCTTATGATATATGTGTCGAGGAAGAAAACTGTCTATATAAGCATATAAGAGAGACGGATATTGTAAGGAAAGCATGTTAAACAGATACTCAACAGATATTTATTTGGAATATGAAGTTCAGTTAATTCTTTCTGAAATATAGGCGGTTGAAGATATTCTTAAAGAAAATAAAAAATCTTTACAAATAAAATGAATTGATGTATTATAGCACCACACAAAACGTAGCAATCGATAATAATAGCCTTACATCCATTGAAAAACAGCGGTGTCTGATGCGTATGCAGAGGATGTTGTAATTAGTAAGTGACGTACCGAACGAATTTACACAAGGAGGCATTCATATGAATTATCCAGTATTAGATCTTAAAGCTACCGGAGAACGAATCAATCAGCTCCGCAAGGACAATAACCTCAGGGTGATTGATGTTGCGGAGTATATGGGCTTCGAATCAACGCAGGCCGTTTACAAGTGGCAGCGTGGTGAGAGCCTTCCGACTGTCGACAATCTGTATGCCTTGAGCAGGCTGTTGCACACATCGGTAGATGACATACTGATAGGCGAGAAAGAGAGGGACGATGAGACCTCTCTTTCTTTTTTGCTTTTATATTTTTCTTTGTTTTTTTGTCTTTTTTTTAGATATTGACGGAGTGCTCAATTCAAGTAAAATAATAGACAGGAATTTTGATTATCCAGAGCTTGTAATATCAAAGTAAATGCTATAGAATATTTTCATATCAAATTAAATACAAGTGAGGAGATTAAAGTTATGAAACAGAAATTGAGAAACCTTTCGGCACCGGCAAATATAATATTTGCCATTCTTGCAGTTTTTATTTTCATTGCACCCTTGCAGTGGAGCGGAAAAGTGCTGGGACTGATTCCGGGCATGGAAAAGGCGGATGATTATCTGCTGCAGGCTATTGTGGAGACAGTTGTTTTAGTTATTTTTCTTGGCATCACATATATATTTGGGCTGTGGGATATCTTTAAGGAAAATGCAGCAGGATGGACAAGAAGCTTATACACAGGCGGTTTTTTCATAGTGTACTGTTTGTATGCTGTTGTTTCAGGCATTTATTTGTGCTTTTTGGGTGAGCATGGTGATGTGAAGGCATTTTACAACATCATCTTTTTCTTTATCGCGGTCTGCCTTGTAGGGCTCGTTGAGGAGCTGGTGTTCAGAGGAGTAGTGTTTAATCTGCTGCTGAGAGCTTTTCCAAAGACGAAAGGTGGAATCACAGGAGCCGTGGTTTTGGGAGGCGTACTGTTTGGATTGATGCATTTTTCCAATATGGGCGCAGGGGTTAAGTTCAGCAGTTGTCTGATACAGGTTATTTCAGCAGGACTCATGGGTGTGCTGTTTTGTATGATATACGCGTCTACACGCAATTTCTGGATGCTTGCCATTTTCCATACTGTTGTAGATATGGGAGGGCTTTTATCATCGGGAATATTTGAGGGAGGCGGAGTGGCCGACAGGATTAATGAGTTTTCGGCAATGAACTGTATTGCATTTGTCGTGCTCGGTATTCCTATGCTTGTTATGCTGCGTAAGTCAAGGCGTATCCGTCTTGAGATGCTCTATAACAATGTGACTATCATAGATGACGAGAGGGAGGGCGCTAAGCTTGCAGTTGTTTCACTGGTGCTTGGTATTTGCAGTATTATTTTCTCGTTTTTTGGATATCTGATGGGACTTGGAATTGTCGGCATGCTTGCTTCCAAAATGTCAAAAAAGGCAAAGCAGTATAACAATACAATAGCAACTGCCGGTATGATTACATCGATAATAGGCTTTGTACTGTCGGTCATCTGCACGATTGGCATGATGGTGCTGTTTGCAAGCGGCATTTATGACAGACTTGTTAATATGACTATGTAAATTAAAGCAACTGATTTAACAATATGGTAAAAATGCCATATAATATTTTGTGAGAACAATGGAGAAGAGTTATGGGATTTTTGAATTGCGAGCTAAGGTAGGAACAGATATTTCGAGAGTATTATATTTTTTCTATTATGAAGGAAGAATAGTATTGACACATGGATTCATTAAAAAAACTCAGAGGACACCGGCTGGTGAAATTGAAAAGGCTAAGAAATATAGAAGAGATTATATAGAAAGGCATGGTAAATAATATGAGATATGACGATTATTTACAGGAGCAGCTTAAAAATCCTGACGTAAAAAAAGAGTGGGACGATCTCCAGCCTGAGATGGATGTCATAAGGGCTATGATAGATGCGCGCATTAAAAATAATTTGACTCAAAAGGAGCTTGCAGCACGTACAGGCATTGATCAGGCGGATATTAGTAAGCTTGAGAATGGAACGAGAAATCCATCTTTGAAACTTTTAAAGAGGCTTGCGCATGGAATGGGGATGCAGTTGAAAATTGAATTTGTACCAATGCAGCCGTTAAAAAAATAAAATTGAACGGATGCTGCAATAATACGAAGCAGACCTTTGAATGTCGCATAAAGTCTACATTCAAGGGTCATTTTTTAAGGAGAAACCATGAATATTTTACTGACAGCAATAAATGCAAAATACATACATTCAAACCTCGCAGTTTACTCACTGCGCGCCTGTGCCGGGGAGTACAGGGATGCTGTGGAGCTTGCGGAATACACGATAAACAATCAGAAGGATTACATTCTTGAGGAGCTTTACAAGAGAAAGCCCGATGTACTTTGTTTTTCGTGCTATATATGGAATATTGATTATGTGACTGATATTGCACGCGAGTATAAAAAGCTTTGTCCGTCAGTGCCGATATGGGTTGGAGGCCCTGAGGTGTCTTACGAGGTGGAGGCATTTCTGCGGGAAAATCCATACATAGACGGTGTGATGATTGGCGAGGGTGAGGATACATTTAGAGAGCTGTGCGGTTACTATGCGCATAAAAGAAAGCTGAGTGATATTGCAGGTATTGCTTTCAGAAAACACAGCACAGGTAATAGTACAAGTGTGAACAACATAGGAGGCAATAAAGCTGGTGAAATAGTATTCACAAGTCCACGCCCAATCAAAAACATGAGTGAAATCCCATTCTGCTATGATACTCTTGATGATTTTTCAAACCGCATCATCTACTACGAGAGCAGCAGGGGATGCCCGTTTTCGTGCAGCTATTGTCTGTCATCGGTGGATAAGACACTGCGTTTCAGGGATACTGAGATTGTCAAAAGGGAGCTTAAGTTTTTCATAGACCAGAAGGTGCCTCAGATTAAGTTTGTGGACAGAACCTTCAACTGCAATCATGCTCATGCCATGGAGCTGTGGCGCTTTATAAAGGCGAATGACAATGGTGTGACAAACTTTCACTTTGAGATATCGGCGGATCTGCTGAATCAGGAGGAGCTTGAGTTGATTTCTGATATGAGGCCGGGGCTGATACAGCTTGAAATCGGTGTGCAGTCCACCAATGAGGTCACGATTAAGGAGATTCACAGGACTATGAAGCTTGAGAGGCTTAAGGAGGTTGTGAGGCTCATTCAAAGCGGCAACAATATCCATGAGCATCTGGATTTGATTGCAGGGCTGCCATACGAGGACTATGACAGCTTTGGGCGTTCCTTTGATGAGATTTATGAGCTTAAGCCAAACCAGCTGCAGCTTGGATTTTTAAAGGTACTCAAGGGCTCGTACATGTTTGAGCATGCCGCGGAATATGGTATTGTGTACCATGATAAGCCACCGTATGAGGTAATGTCCACAAAATGGCTTTCGTTTGATGATGTGATAAAGATTAAGCGCGTCGAGGATATGCTTGAGGTGTATTACAACAGCGGACAGTTTGAGATTACGATGAAGCTCATGGAGTGTATTTTTGACAGTGCGTTTGAGTTTTTTCAGGAGCTTGGAGATTTTTATGAGGCAAACGGCTATTTTGGAATGAGCCATTCGCGCATCAGAAGGTGTGAGATACTGCTTGAATTTCTGGCTTTATACCTGCATGGCTGTGACAACGATGCTATGACTTCTGTGGTATTATCCGAAAATGCCGGAGATAGAGATAATACTGATTTTGACGAAAATGCCATAGATAGAGATAGTACTGATTTTGATGAAAATGAGCAGATTTATAACATGATTCAGGAGTCACTCATCTTTGATTTGTACTATCGTGAAAACTGCAAGAGCCGCCCGAGGTGGGCCACAGATATAGGCAAATTCAAGCACATGACACATGCATACTGTAAAAATGGAAAGCTGTCGCATGTGGAGCCGTTCCACTATATTTTTCCTGACAAGCATACGCGCAAGCTGGATGAGCTGCCAAAGTATCATAAGGAGCCGGTGTGGGCGCTTTTCCACTACGACATGAGAGACCCGCTTGACCACCAGGCACTGGTGGAGTATATAGAATAACAGTAACGCGATATGGCTATAGCGGAGTGTATAAAATAACAGTAATGTGATACGACTATAGTGTTAAAAGCCGGAAAGGTTTACGGACTAAGAAAAATGAGCAACATAGATAATATAAGAAATTACACGGTGATTGACCTGGAAATGACAGGTCTTTCAGCTAAAAATGACAAGATAATAGAGATAGGTGCGGCACGTGTGAGGGGCGGCGAGATAGTGGATACGATATCCACACTGGTAAATCCGAAGCAGCATATTCCACAGCGTGTGCAGGAATTAACGGGAATTACCGACAGTGATGTGGAAAACGCGGCAGATATGGATGAGGCTGTGGATAACCTGCTTAATTTTATCGGAGATGATATCATACTCGGGCAGAATGTGACCTTTGATTACAGCTTTTTAAAGCAGTGGGCGGTAAATCACAAGCGAACCCTTTCGCTGAATGCATATGATACTCTGAAAATAGCCAGAAAATGTCTGCCTGCTGAGCAGTCAAAGAAGCTGGAGGATTTGTGTGAGTATTTTGGTGTGAGCAGGGAAAATGCCCACAGGGCGCTCGATGATGCGATAGAGACAAAGCAGATATTTGAAAAGCTGCTTGCACTGATGGATGAAAAGGGAGAGCAGGTGGAACCAAAGCCACTTGTATACAAGGCAAAAAAACAGACACCTGCCACAGCACATCAGGTCAGACAGCTAAAGGAGCTGATGGCTGAGTATGGGATAGCAGATGTCATATCGTGGGACAACCTGACCAGAAGTCAGGCCTCAAGGCTGTACGATGAATATCGCAGTAAGTATATTAATAGGTGTGAGGATGACTCGGAATAAGTTATAATACAATAAGCCATAACGCAAATTAATTACCGGCCGAGGCGGTATCAGCCTGTAGGCTTTCAAGCATAGAAACGATTCCATCCCTTGAAAGAGAATTGAGCTGTTTTGCTTTCTCGATAAGCTCTGCAAGCCGGTCAGCTTTTGACATGCTGATGAAGGCGTTGGCTAAAAGACTGTATACGTTCTTTGAATCGGCACCTTGCTCCACTGCAAGCTCAAGCAGTTCATTACCTAGCGATTCATAGCCTGCCTCCTTAAGCCTATTGTAATAGTCCGGCAGCATTGAAACAAATTTTGTGAAATTATCGTCATATTCAGACAGCTTTTTAAAATTGAGAATGCCATATTTAAGCTTTAAATCAGTGTTTGTCATTCCGGTGAGATTGACAAGGGTTTTATCCCTTAAATCATTTATTTTATCATTATTTAATGGAAAAAACTTTTCCGGTATGGTAATATAACACAGGTCAGTGGTATCTCCGCGGAGGGTTGAGTTGGCCTTACGCTCCTTTTCCCAGAACTCCTCGGTGACCTTTGCCTGGGCAGAATCAGCCCTCTTTATGGCAAAAGTAATCACTGCAATAAATAAAATGAATAAAATTAGACAAATTGGAATCATATGTTGGAAAATCCTTTCTCATATATGAAAATAGTATAACTCATTTTTGAACAGAGGTGAATAGTATGTACGATTTTAATAAAAAAAGAAATCAGAAGGTGGTTGCTATAGTGATAATAGTGGTTATAGCAGCGATGCTCGTGACAACATTTGTGTCAAGTCTTGTATAGCTTTTCTTGAAATATGGAAAAAATATGATAATATGATATAAAATGCAGTTCAGTTAAGCGATGACAGGGGCGCTTTTAACAGCCTCAGGAAAAGGAAGCGGAAATGAAGATTAATAAAAAAGCATTATTACTGGGTACAATGGCATTTGTGCTTGTGGCAGCATCAGGCATGGTAAGTGCATATGCAAGCGGTTCGTCAGGCACAAAGAAGGCAAAGGTACAGACAATTACAGAGGGTGTGTGCATTGGCAGTGTGGATGTAGGCGGTATGACAAAGGAAGAAGCAAAAAAAGCAGTTGATGCCTATGTTGACAGCATAAAGGATACATCCTTTTCATTAAAGGGCGCCAATGGTTCCTTTGATGCAACAGCACAGGAAATGTCTGTTTCGGCGGACAGTGATGCAGCGGTGGATGAGGCTCTTTCAGTGTGCCATGAGGGCAGCCTGATTGACAGATTTGTGGAGTCAGAGGAGCTCAAAAAGGGCAATGTTGCCGTCAATATGTATCTGTCGGTTGATAAACAAAAGACCGCAAATATGATTTATGATAAGAGCGACGAGCTCAATATAAAGGCAGTTGACAATTCGCTGCAGAGAAACGGCGACAGCTTCGATTTTGTTCCGGGACAGGAAGGCAAAGAGGTCGATGTGGTAAAATCAGTCTATGCCATAAATGACTTTTTGCAGAATAGCTGGGATGGCTCGGCGAATGAGATAGAGCTGGTCACAAATACGGTTCAGCCGAGGGGTTCAAAGGAAGAGCTCTCAAAGATTAAGGATAATCTGGGAGGCTTTTCTACCGATTTCAGCAGCTCGGCAGCAGGGCGTGCAACCAATGTAAAGAACGCATGCAGCCTGATAAACGGCAGTGTCATATATCCGGGGGAGCAGTTCTCGGTTTACGAGGCTATCAGCCCTATCACAACTGACAACGGCTATCAGATAGCAGGCGCATACGAGAACGGTCAGGTAGTGGACTCGGTAGGCGGAGGCGTGTGCCAGGTTGCTACCACACTCTACAATGCGGTTATAAGGGCTGAGCTTGACATAGTGCAGCGCTACAACCATTCCATGATAGTAAGCTATGTAAAGCCATCTGACGATGCGGCAATTGCAGGAACCTACAAGGATCTTAAGTTTAAAAATAATCTGGACAATCCGGTGTATATAGAGGGCTATTGCAGTGGTGGAGTCATCACCTTCAATGTGTACGGAGTGGAGACGAGACCGGCAAACAGGGAAATTTCATTCAGGAGTGAGACGATTTCCGAGGAGGATCCGGTCACGCAGTTTAAGTTTGATGCAGGTCAGCCGGTCGGTTATTTCAACACCGAGCAGTCTGCGCACAAGGGAGTGACCGCAAGGCTATGGAAGACGGTCACAGTTGATGGAACAGTGCAGAGCGATGAGGTATTCAACAACAGCAAGTACAAGTCATCACCAAAAATCGTGACGGTTGGTACGGCAGGAGCATCAGCGGAGGTTGTTGCGCAGCTTCAGGCGGCGGCAGCGGCTAA
>OJMJ01000104.1_pt1 | contig 42430 bp, 33 predicted proteins | sample 1597181 | NCBI WGS metagenome assembly OJMJ01 (sample SAMEA2452126, study PRJEB22498) | human gut metagenome | biome: human feces; feature: human gut; material: feces | place: Australia | collected 2012
CTTCGAGCAATCTATGCTTTCTATCAAAGATTCCTATGCTTTCTATCAAACATCTATTTGCCTTCTATCAAATGTCAATATGATTACTATCAAATATAATTTAATTCCAAGATTAACTATCTAACAATTATAATTCAAAAACAAAAACTGCGTATTTTGTTTTGTCATTCCACTCGCTTGCACTATCTTTGCAAAATAATCCCGAAACAGACATTTCTATATAATGAAGATACTTATTACTGGCGCCAGCGGCTTCATTGGCAGTTTTATAGTCAAAGAAGCCTTAGACAAAGGCATGGACGTATGGGCAGCCATACGCAAAAGTAGTCCGCTTACTTATCTCACCGACAAGAGAACAAACTTTATAGAGCTCGACTTGAGCTCAGAAGCCAAACTGAAGGAACAACTAAAAGATCATAATTTCGACTATGTGGTGCATGCTGCAGGAGTGACGAAATGTATGAACCCCGAAACATTCCGCAAGGTGAACACCCAAGGCACAATGAACCTCGTGAATGCTATCAAGGCTCTTGAAATGCCTATAAAAAAGATGGTTTATCTGAGCTCGCTAAGCATTTTCGGTGCAATAAAAGAGCAGATGCCTTATCAGGAAATTACCGATAGCGACACTCCACAGCCTAATACCGAATATGGCAGAAGCAAGTTGGCTGCAGAACAATTTCTCGACAGTCTAACGGACTTCCCATGCGTTACGCTTCGTCCTACTGGCGTTTATGGACCAAGAGAGAAAGACTATTTCTTGATGGCAAAGAGCATAAAACAGCATATTGACTTTGCTGTTGGCTACAAGCAGCAAGACATCACATTTGTGTATGTGATGGATGTGGTGCAGGCGGTGTTCTTGGCTTTAGAGAAGGGAGAGAATGGTAGAAAATATTTCCTTTCTGATGGCAACGTGTATCGCTCAGCCGACTTCAGCAACTATATACACGAAGAACTGGGCAAACCATGGTGGCTGCGCATTACGGCTCCAATATGGGTGCTAAAGGTGGTGACTACGGTTGCCGAGATGATGGGCAAAGCCACAGGAAAGGTATCGGCACTAAACCGCGACAAATACAACATACTGAAACAGCGCAACTGGCGTTGCGACATTATGCCTGCAATAAAGGAATTGGGCTATAAGCCAGAATACGACCTTAAGCGTGGCACTCACGAAACAATAAAATGGTATAAGGAGAACAACTGGCTATGAGAAAGAAGAATCCTATACTCGAAATATTCAGCATAGAAAAGAAGCCTCAACGTGGACTCTTCGCCATAGAATGGGTTGTGGTGGCGTATACTGTGCTCACGCTATTAACGGTGCTCTTTATATCTACCAAGCTTCAGCATTCCGATGCCATGATATGGGGAAGACTGCGAGTGTTGGCTTGCACTCTCGGATTGTGGCTCGTATACAGGCTGTTGCCATGCAGAGCCACAAGGTTGCTTAGAATATTGGTGCAGTTGGCATTGCTGGGATGGTGGTATCCCGATACTTTCGAGATAAACAGAGTGTTCCCTAACCTCGACCATATCTTTGCTTCGGCAGAACAGAGCGTATTTGGCTGCCAGCCTGCCCTATTGTTCCATCAAGCCATGCCGTGGCATTGGTTTAGCGAGCTGATGGACCTTGGCTACGCCAGCTATTATCCGCTTATAGCTATGGTGGTGGTGTATTATTTCTTCTGTCGCTATGCTGAGTTTGAGCGAGCATCGTTTATCATCCTTGCCTCGTTCTTCGCCTACTACGTGATTTATATCTATCTGCCCGTTACAGGACCGCAGTATTACTATCAGGCTGTAGGAATGAGCGATATTGCACAGGGAATATTCCCAAACCTTAACGACTATTTCTCCACCCATGCTGAGCGCATGATAAGCCCAGGATGGAAGGACGGACTGTTCTACCACTTTGTAGAGCAAGCACACAATGCAGGCGAACGCCCAACGGCAGCTTTTCCAAGTTCGCATGTTGGTGTGACAACGATTCTGATGCTATTGGCATGGCACAGCGGTTCAAAGAAATTGCTGCTTTTTATGTTGCCTTTCTATGTGCTGATGTGCTTTGCTACAGTCTATATCCTTGCCCACTATGCCATCGACGCAATAGCAGGATTGATAACAGGTGTAGCTTTCTATTTCCTGTTTTTATGGCTTTCTAAAGGCATGATAATAGGAAAGAGCACACGATAATTAGTTTATGTGGCGAAAAATAATTAACTTTGCAGCCATAATATAAATATGTATATATAGAAAAGAATGAAAAAATTATATATTGAGACTTACGGATGCCAAATGAATGTTGCCGACTCTGAGTTGGTGGCATCTATAATGAAGATGGCTGGATACGAGGTGTGCGACAACGAAAACGAAGCCGACGCCATATTCCTAAATACTTGCTCTATTCGCGAAAATGCGGAAAACAAGGTGATTAACCGCCTCGACATTCTGCACGCTATGGGCAAGAAGCGCGAAACACCACTCATCATCGGAGTGCTGGGATGTATGGCTGAGCGAGTGAAAGACGACTTGATACAGAACCACCATGCCAACTTGGTATGCGGACCAGACTCATATCTCAACTTGCCTGATATGATAGCGCAATGCGAAAATGGCACCAACGCTATCGACATCAAGCTATCGTTGACAGAAACCTATCGCGATGTAATACCACAAAGATTGGGTGGCAACCGTGTGAGCGGATTTGTGAGCATCATGCGTGGTTGCAACAACTTCTGCCACTATTGCATCGTGCCTTATACTCGTGGACGTGAGCGTAGCCGCGATGTAGAGAGCATATTGGCTGAGGTGCGCGACCTTCACGACCGTGGCTTCAAAGAGGTTACACTATTGGGACAGAACGTTAACTCGTATGGATTGCTCCCTAATGGTGCACGCCCAGAGAATGGAACCTCGTTTGCCGAACTATTGCGATTGGTAGCACATGAGGTTCCAGATATGCGTGTGCGCTTCACCACCTCTAACCCTGAGGATATGAGCGAAGACATTCTTCACGCTATTGCCGAAGAGCCAAACATCTGCAAGCATATCCACTTCCCAGTGCAGAGCGGAAGCGACAAGATATTGAAGCTCATGAACCGCAAATATACACGCCAGGAATATCTCGACCATGTGGAGGCGATAAGAAGAATTATCCCTGGTTGCGGACTCACTACCGACATCTTTGTAGGCTATCATGACGAGACTCCTGAAGACCATCAGCAAACTCTCGACCTTGTACGCGAGGTAGGCTTCGACTCTGCCTTTATGTTTAAATATTCTGAGCGCCCTGGCACCTATGCAGCTAAGCATTTGCCAGACAACGTTTCTGAGGAAACAAAGATAGAGCGACTCAACGAGCTTATACAGCTTCAGACTCAGATGAGCGCTGAGCGCAATAAGCAAGACGAAGGCAAGGAGTTTGAGATATTGATAGAATCGTTTGCTAAGCGCAGCCGTGAGCAGATGATGGGACGCACAGAGCAAAACAAGGCAGTAGTAATAGCTCGCAACAACCATAAGCCTGGCGACAGAGTTAAAGTGCGCATCACAGGCTCTACTTCGGCTACTCTCTTTGGAGAGGAAATTTAATATCAACGCAAAGAGAGAGATTACAAATGAAAGAATTCCTGCAGATACTAAAGCGGTTTGTGCCGCCATACAAGAAATTCCTGACGCTGAGCATCGTCTTCAATATATTGTCAGCGATACTCAACATATTCTCGTTTGCTGCTCTGATACCTATATTGCAAATCTTGTTTCAGGTAGATGGCGGCATTCGTGCCAACGACTTGATGACTTGGGACGGCACATGGGGAACAGCAAAAGAGGTGGCTACAAACAACCTGTATTTCTACATACAGAACTTCATCATCGAATATAGTGCTTCGACAGCGCTGCTGGTGATAGGATTATTCCTTGCTTTCATGACTTTCTTGAAGACGGGAGCCTACTTCCTTTCGTCAGCCACCATCATCCCTATTCGTACAGGTATTGTGCGCGACATTCGCAATCAACTATATCAGAAGATAAACTCGCTGTCGTTGGGATTCTTTAGCGAAGAGCGCAAGGGCGATATCTTAGCTCGTATGAGTGGTGATGTGCAGGAGGTTGAAAACAGCATCATGTCGTCGCTCGACATGCTGTTTAAGAATCCTATTCTTATAATCTCTTATTTCGCAGCTCTTGTGGTTATCAGCTGGCAGCTCACATTGTTCACCATAGTATTTGTGCCATGCTTCGGATGGTTTATGGGCGTAGTGGGCAGAAAGTTGAAAGCCAAGAGTACAGAGGCGCAAAGCCTATGGAGCGACACCATGAGCATGGTGGAAGAAACCTTGGGCGGACTACGCATCATCAAGGCTTTCTGTGCCGAAGAAAAGATGAACCAAAGCTTTGCTAAGGTGAATGGCGAATATCGCGACCACATCATGCGAGTGAACATTCGTCAGCAGATGGCTCACCCTATGAGCGAATTCTTGGGTACAATACTCATCGTGATAGTATTGTGGTTTGGCGGTATCTTGGTGCTCGACTATGGTCGCATCGATGGCCCTACCATCATCTTCTACCTCGTGATGTTATACAGCATCATCAACCCTCTGAAAGATTTCTCTAAGGCTACATACAATATTCCTAAGGGATTGGCTTCTATGGATCGTATCGACAAGATTCTGAGAGCTGAGGTAGAGATTAAAGACAAAGAAAACCCTGAGCATATTGCAGAATTCAAACATCAGATAGAATTCCGCCATGTGTCGTTTGCTTATACCGACCACAACAGCAACGAGCTGGTGTATGTGCTAAAAGACATAAATCTCGTTATTCCTAAGGGTAAGACAATAGCCTTGGTAGGACAGAGCGGTAGCGGAAAGAGTACGATGGTAGACTTGATTCCACGCTACTACGATGTGCAGGAAGGCGAGGTGCTCATCGATGGCATCAACGTGAAGGATATTGCCGTTCACGACCTCCGTCAGCTGATGGGCAACGTGAACCAAGAGGCTATACTCTTCAACGCTTCATTCAAAGACAACATACGCTTCGGCAAGACCGACGCTACCGACGAAGAAATAGCAAACGCAGCAAAGATTGCTAATGCCTACGACTTCATTATGCAGTCGGAACATGGTTTCGATACCAACATCGGCGACCGTGGTGGCAGACTATCTGGAGGTCAGCGCCAGCGTGTGAGCATAGCTCGTGCTATATTGAAGAATCCTCCTATCCTCATTCTCGACGAGGCTACTTCAGCCCTTGATACAGAGAGCGAGCGACTGGTACAGGATGCGTTGGAGAAACTCATGAAGACTCGTACCACAATAGCTGTGGCTCACCGTTTGAGCACCATCAAGCATGCCGACGAAATATGCGTGCTGCATGAAGGTAAGATTGTGGAGCGTGGTTCGCACGAAGAGTTGATAAACAAAAACGGATATTATCGTAAGTTGCACGATATGCAGCAAGTATAATAAGTATAAGATGAAGAAGATATTATATGGCATAGCTTTCGGCATTTGGTATCTGATGTCGCTACTGCCGCTCAGGGTTTTATACATGGTGAGCGACGGCTTGTTCTACTTGGTGTTTTATGTCGTAAAATATCGACGACCATTAGTAAAGAAGCATCTTGCAGATAGCTTTCCGGAAAAGAGCGAGGCAGAACGCTTGAAAATAGAGAAAGAATTCTATTCTTGGTTTTGCGACTATATAGTAGAGAGTATCAAACTCTTTACTATGAGCAAGAAGCAAGTGATGAAGCGCATGCAGTTTACAGGCGTGGAGAAGATAAGAGAATCGTGCCAAAAAGGACAGTCATGTGCCATATACTTAGGTCATTATTGCAACTGGGAATGGGTTACTTCGTTGCCACTATGGGCAGGCGAAGATATTACATTTGGACAGATTTACCACGTATTGGAGAATCCTGCCTTCGACAAACTATTCCTTTATCTGCGCAATCGCCTTGGTGCCATAAGCATTCCTATGGCTGAGACATTGAGAAAGATAGTGAAAATGCGACAAGAAGGCAAACATATTGTTATTGGCTTCATTGCCGACCAAGTGCCACATTGGAACAATATACACTATTGGACCAACTTTTTGAATCACGATACGCCGGTATTGACAGGTACTGAGAAGATAGCTAAGAAGGCTAACTTCGCCGTTTATTATCTCGACATGCAGAGAGTGAAGCGCGGTTATTATAAAGGAGAATTCAAACTTCTGACAGATAAACCAAAAGAATATAAGGACTTCGATATCACAGAGATGTATTTCCGTGAGCTTGAGAAGACTATTCAGCGACAGCCTGCTTATTGGCTTTGGACTCACAACCGCTGGAAACGCACTCGCGAAAAATGGCTGCAAAAGATGGCAGCTATGGCAGAAAACAAAAACAAGATATGATCAACACCATAAAATAACAACATAATATTAACATTATTACAATAACTAAGAAGGGGCTATCTTCGCAATGAAGATAGCCCCTTCTTTCAGTATATACAGTTTATATAAAACTTATCTTACGATAACTTTCTTTGTTTCACCATTGCTCATCTTAACGATGTTGATGCCACGCTGCATAGCGCTTAGGCGTGTACCATTGATGCTATAGATAGCTGCAGGAGTAGCCTTGCGGTTAGCTGTAGCGTTGGTGATTTCCTCGATACCTGTAGCAAGTTCGTTTTCACGAGCGATAGACTTCTCACCATGGTTCATGAGATAGATATCATAGAATCCAGCCTTAGAGTTGCCAGCAGCAATACGTGCGCGAACATATACCTCGTCAGTATTCTCATAGCTACGTGTATACTTTCTATACAAGCGCTTCTCGTTAGCAGGCATATTGATTGTGTCGCCTACCTGTGTCCACTCTGTGCTATCCTTAGAAACCTCGAATACGATACGTGGAGTGCCGGCGCTACCATTAGAGATGAATGATACGATATCGAAAGGACCAGCATGCTTAACTGTTGTTGCGATTGTACCACTTGCAGGGTTTGCTGTGTTCCACTCACCAATATTGATGTAGTAGTTGGTTACGAGTGTATCTACGTCGTCAACAGTAGCAGGGTTGTAAGCATTGCCATCACCGATGTTGGTACCAGGCTTGATGTTCTCCCAAATCATCACATGACCACGAGAAACAACCTTCCAGCCATTGTTGAAATCAACAACCTCTTCAGCATTGAGCTTAGTATAAACAATAGAATCCAAACCATCAGAGCCCTTTACGATTTCGTAAACGCTTTCATCGTAGTAAGGATATGCGTTCTTATTCTTACCCCAAGAGAAGTAGTAAGCAGTAGATGTCTTGCCACCATTATATTCCTCAGGATTAGCATCCATGTGAGCTATAGCATCGATACGGAGGCTTGGCTTCTGGATGTTGATAGTCTGTGTTGTGAGTTCGCTCTGTACGAGAGCCTCGCTAACTGCAAATGCAGAGATTGTCTTGCTATCACGAAGAACGATAGGCTCTGTATACTTTGTGCTCTGTGTAGAGTCAGCGTTTGCAGAATAGTTGTACCAAATGTCTACCTCAGGAGATTCGCTGGTGATAGTAACAGTAGTCTTACCATCTTCCATTACTGTGCTGATAGTTGGAGCGACAGCCTGATGCTTCATTTCTACCAACTTTTCTGCAGCATCGCTAACAAGATAACCCTCAGCAACAGCTACAGCCTTAACTGTAGTCTCGCTTGTGAGGTTGAATGTGCCCTCATAAGGAGTGCTCTCGGTAGTAGGCTCTTTGCCGTCTACAGTATAGTAGATCTTAGCATTCTTGTTTACACTCTTGATAGTAACGTTGGTGTTGAGGTTCTTGTATTCCAAGCTGAATGTAGGAGCAGGAACCTTGCTGATATCGCTCTTTGAACCCTTGAGCATGCCAATAGCATTGGTGAACATAGCTGGAACATAGTTAGCGTAAGCATCGGCAAGTACTTCCTGAGTGAGAGGAAGATAGATGTAGCCATTGTGATTGATGTTGTGAGCATGAGAAAGCACTGGAGTGCCACCAGGAACAACTGCCAATGTATCGTCTGCAGCAAAGTAAGCACCAAGTTTTACACCTGTTACGTTAGCATTACCATTGGTATAAATGATACCTTCCCAACCTTCTTCAAGACCTGCGTCAGTTGCAGGGATAAGGGTGAGACCCTTGTAGAGGTCGCTCTTAGAATTGTTTGTTGCACCGAAGGCGCCTGTTGTTGGAACAGCCTCACCATATCCCCATGCTGCATATAGAGCTGGGTTGAGGTTGAGGACTGGAGTCCAAGGCAAAGCCTCTTTCAATACTCCAACCATAGAGTTGTCGGCAGCGATGGTAGAGCTTGCTACGGTAACATCGAAACCACGGAGAGAGTCAGCTGTTACGAGACTAACGTCGCCTGTTACATCAATAGGAGTAACGATATACTGCTCGTTGCCTTCAAGAAGCTTAAGAGCCTGCTCATCGTCCTTAGCACCACCATAGAGGTAGCCCACCTTAGTCTTATTGGCGTTAGGATCGTCGCCTGTGCCTACTATCATATAATAGATATGGCAACCGTTGGTAGACTTAATCTGTACTGGAGTGTAGTCGTCAACGTCTGGTGTATCATCAGGAATATTGTATACCACCTCGTTGAAGAACTTAGGAACCTGCTCGCCTTCTACAGGAGCAAGAGCTTCGCCATTAACGATAACATTGATACCACGAGCCTCAGTATTCTTGTGGCTCTCTACACCAATGCGTAGAGTTTCACCCTTCTTAACCTGATTGATAGTGAAGGTAAGATTCTTACCATTCATCCAAATAAAGCCGCTACCATAAGGATACATGCCGTTAGGTGAACTTTCGTTCTCAGCAGTAGGATAGTTTGTTGCAAGGATAAGGCCCTTAGCCTTAATACCCTTCATGTTAAGACCCTGTGTTTCAGGGATTGGGATGTACTCGCCATTAACAACTGTACAGAGTTCGTTGTCGCCGTTGACTGTTGTACCAGAATTTGCAGCCCAGTATGTGTCGCCATACTTGCCTGCGTCAGAAGCATTCTTTTCCCAGTTACGCCAATGGGCGTCTGTACCATTCTGCTCCATATCGGCAGCAAGATTAGCTACAGTAGCTGTGCTGAAGCCTTCGCGGAAGTCCCAAGTCTTGCGAACTTTTTGTGCGGTAGCACTTAACGAGACTAATAGTCCAAGTGCTGTAAGAGTAAATAATTTGTTCATAAGTATTTAGGTTTTAGTAAATATCACTATAGTTTTAAGTATGAATACTTTACAGTTATATTTAGTAGCTGTGGTAGTTAGGTATTGATATAAAATCAACATGGCAAAAGTAGCTGATTTCTATGAGAAAAACAACTGCTTTTGCCATGAATATTTGATAAGTAGCCTTAATTTTTGATTTTTTAAGCTAAATGGTTATTTTGCGCCTAATTTCTTCATCCATTTTCCTCCTATCATACATGCTATACCGATGATAATGAATGGAATACTGAGTATTTGGCCCATATCAAGAAGCATGCCAGCTTCGAAGTCTACTTGGATATCTTTGGTAAACTCGATAAAAAAGCGGAAGGTGAAAATCAACGCAAGACAAAGTCCAAAGAAGAAGCCTGTGCCAACGCGATTCTTACATTTCTTATATATAGCCCAGCCTATGAAGAAGAATACGGCATAAGCTATGGCCTCATAGAGCTGACCCGGATGGCGTGGATATTGGTCGACCTTGGCAAAGATAAATGCCCAAGGCACATCAGTAACCTTACCGATAATCTCAGAATTCATGAGGTTGCCCAAACGGATAAAACATGCTGTGATAGGTGTGGCAATAGCAATATCGTCGAGCACATGCCAGATGTTCATCTTTGTTCTACGGCAATATGCCCATAGGGCTATCATGAGTCCAAGAGTACCACCATGGCTTGCCAATCCCTCGTAGCCAGTAAACTTCCACGAGCCGTCTGCCATGTGACGCATAGGGATGAGCATTTCTATCACATGGTCGAAGGATGAGAGATAATAACCTGGGTCATAGAACAAGCAATGACCGAGACGTGCTCCTACGAGAATGCCGATGAAGCAATACAGAAACAGAGGTTCGAAGAGTGTCTCTGGCAACTTCTGATCCTTATAGAGCCATTTCACCATGAAGTAGCCACCTGCCAATCCTATAAGCCAGCATAGCGAATAGTATCTTATGGCAAAACTACCAAGACGGATGAATGTCTCGTCGGGATTCCAAAAGATATATGATAATAGGTCTATCATAGTCTATTTATTAAAATAGAGGTTCTATATTTCTTATAAAATACTTAGACGTTGAAGCGGAAGTGCATGATGTCACCATCTTGCACAACATACTCCTTGCCTTCGATGCCAAGCTTACCAGCTTCGCGAACAGCAGCCTCAGAACCATACTTCAAATAGTCTTCATATTTGATAACTTCGGCACGGATAAAACCCTTCTCGAAGTCGGTATGGATAACACCAGCACACTGTGGAGCCTTCCATCCCTTGTGGTAAGTCCAAGCCTTTACCTCCATTTCGCCTGCGGTGATAAAGGTTTCAAGGTTCAATAGTGCGTATGCCTTCTTGATAAGGCGGTTTACACCACTCTCCTCAAGTCCCAATTCCTCAAGGAACATCTGCTTGTCTTCATAAGTCTCAAGACCTGCGATATCTTCCTCTGTCTTTGCAGCGATAACCATTACCTCTGCACCTTCTTCTGCAGCTATTGCCTCAACGCGACGCGAGTATTCGTTACCCTCCTTGGCACTAGCCTCATCGACGTTAGCGACATATAGCACAGGCTTTGTTGTCAAGAGGAACAAATCGTGAGCTGCCTGCTGCTCTTCTTTGCTCTCGAATGTTACAGAGCGAGCATTCTTACCCTGCTCCAACACCTCTTTGTATGCCAGCAAAACATTTACTAATATCTTTGCATCCTTATTGTTGCCAAGGGCAGCAATCTTCTGATTCTTCTGAAGTTGCGACTCAACAGTCTCAAGGTCTTTAAGCTGAAGTTCGGTATCGATGATGCTCTTGTCTTCGATAGGATCTACAGCCATACCGCCTTCGCGAACGATGTTGTCATCTTCGAAGCAACGGATTACATGGATTATAGCATCGCACTCACGAATGTTACCAAGGAATTTATTGCCAAGACCTTCGCCCTTGCTTGCGCCCTTTACCAATCCGGCAATGTCTACAATCTCGCAAGTAGCAGGAACAATACGTCCAGGATGTACTATCTCAGCGAGCTTTGTCAATCGCTCGTCAGGAACGGTGATAACGCCGAGGTTTGGCTCGATAGTACAGAAAGGAAAGTTGGCAGCCTGTGCTTTTGCACTCGACAGGCAGTTGAAAAGAGTAGACTTACCTACGTTAGGCAAACCTACTATACCACATTTTAATGACATGTCTTTATCTTTTATTCGTTATATTCTGGTTGCAAAGTTACAGAATATAATTGAAAGACACAAAGAAATAGCCTTTTATCCCAAAATTGGTCATTAGGATTTTTTTCTACCATATAGTACAAATAAATTCTAATGACCAATTTAGATTAAGCATACGCTTCCTATTTTTATAAAAAAGAGTCATACTATTAAATTAATAGTGCCGCTCCTTTCCTCATTATTCACCTTTCCAAAGTCCATGCAAGTTGCAATATTCGCGAGCTGTAACCTCTTTGGCGTCGGTATAGAATATTGCCTCAGGCTTTTCGCCTGGCTTTAGTTCATGGCGAAGAACGTCGGTAGGAGTAAGCAACTCTATCCATTGGATATAATGTTCTGGCTGCATAGGATGCTCAACGCTGCCCACACTTACTTTATATCCACCTTCGATAGGCTCTATCACAGGCACATGCTTTTCTTTTGCGCCATCTGTGGTGTTTTCTTTCATAAGCATCATTGGTTGGCCACAGCAACTAAGCACAGCACCAGGGTTTACTACTTCTACCACATTGCCACATATCGTGCAACGGTAGATTTCTCTTGTCTTTGTCATAATGATTCCTCCTTTAATTACTATTTTGTTTCCTCCTTCTTTTCTATTATTAGCTTATTACTCCATTGGGCTGAAATCTTCTTTACCAACACCACAAAGTGGGCATACCCAATCGTCTGGAATATCTTCGAAAGCTGTACCTGGAGCTATACCGTTCTCAGGATCACCAACTTCAGGGTCATATTCATAACCACATACGTTGCAAACATACTTCTTCATAATAAATCCTTTCTTTTTATTATTAATACTATCTGTATTTCGCAAAGATAGGTTTTTAATTCCAAACTATTGAGATATCACATACAAATGATGTTAAAAATTATCCGTTTTATGTTTCTTTATATATTCATACAATTTCTTATAAAATTCATGATGAGCAAGAGTTTCGTGGTCGCCAATGATGATGAGCTTTGAACGAGCACGAGTCATGGCTACATTCATACGACGCAAATCGCGCAAAAAGCCTATCTGTCCATCGTTGTTGCTACGCACAAGAGAAACTATGATAACATCTCGCTCCTGACCTTGGAAACCATCTACTGTATTTACCGACAACAGATGACGGAAAGGCTTGAAGAAAGTTTCTTTCTTAATAAGGTGGCGAAGATACTGCACCTGTGCACGATAAGGCGAAATAATACCTACATCGATGCTCTCGTCGAGGATACGCTGTTTGCCAATCTTCTCGAAATAAGCCTGCAAGAGTTCCATCACCTGTCGTGCTTCCACCTTATTTATTCGTCCGAAAGTCTCGCCAACAAAGGTTTCGCCAACGGTTTCATCATCGTTGGCTACATCGTCTACCCATTCTATAGGAGTATCATAGTCGAGGATTCCACGATGTGCAGTTATTGGAGCCGCCTTCACCTTCCCATCATAGAACCACGAGCTTGAGAAACGCATTATTTCCTCGTTCATACGATATTGAGTATCGAGAAGCGTCACCACCTCTGGCTTGCTATCCACGATACGCTCCATAAGAGTTTTTCCTAATCCTGCCTTTAGTGCAGCAATGCTCTTTACCGTTGGTGGCAACTGACAATGGTCGCCAGCAAGAATCACACGGTTTGCTCTTCGTATGGCTATCCAGCAAGCAGGCTCGAGCGCCTGAGCAGCTTCATCTATGAAGAGAGTGGAATAATGCTGACCATCAAGAATTTTGTTTGATGCTCCTACCAATGTAGAAGCAATAACACGAGCCTGACCAAAGAGGTCGGCATTGATAGAAATCTCTAATTCTGTAGCACGACTCCTAAGACGATCCATCTTCTGATGCCAATTCTCCGTTCTACCCTTTCGCTGCATACGCAACTCACGGATAGCTTTGCGTATTGCCCAAAGTTGCGAATAATCAGGGTGAGCCTCAAAACGACGCTCATAAGTGAAGCCAAGCATCTTATCGTTGACACGAGTAGGATTACCTATACGCAGCACATTAATTCCACGGTCTACCAGCAGCTCACTTATCCAGTCGACAGCCATATTGCTCTGCGCACATACCAGCACCTGACTTTCACGAGCCAATGTTTCGTTGATAGCTTCAACGAGAGTTGTTGTCTTGCCAGTTCCAGGAGGTCCGTGTACAATAGCAACATCCTTTGCACGCAACACCTCGTTGACAGCATGTTGCTGAGTGGCATTGAGCCAAGGAAGCGAAATATCAGAGAATGAGAATGTGGCTGCAGGAACCTTTGATGCAAACAAGTCGCGAAGATAAGCCAACCTGCCATTCTTAGCTTTGATAACTCTGTCTAAAGCATCAAACATAGCACGATAGCTTGTTTCGTCAAACGATAGTTGCACACCCAAGCCTTCTACCTGCATCACCGATGCGGCACTATCAGCAGACGGCAACACCACAAGCATACGATTGCCATCAACATAAGAAACGTTGGCTGATATATTATAATAATGTAGCTTATCGCCATTAATACTGAAAAACATCAATGGCTTGCCATATTCAAAATTATGATCAGTATCCTCGTCGGCATTTCTAAAAACCTCTATCACATACTGGTTTAAGGAATTATAGAAAGCCTTGCCAGTAGTAATAGGAAACCATGCATCGCCACGCTTCACTTTGCGTTGCATTCCCATAGTCTCAGTAAGCTTTTTAAAAGCCTCACGCTCAGCGGCATGCTCCATTTCGAGCAATATGCGCTGCTGCATCAACATTTGGATTGAATTATTCATAGTACAAAAGTAGTGTAAGTGAGCGGAATAACAAAAGAAAATACGAAGTTTTTCTTTTGGATTCCCGAACGCAACCTACTTTATTAAAAAGTAGTGTAAGTGAGTGGAATAACAAAAGAAATTGCTTACTTTTGCATATTACTTATAAGTTATCCACATATATTATCCACACAATGTCTATAACAACACACAATTTAGCAATAGGCTACGACAAGAAGACAGTAGCAACCAACCTTAACTCAAAATTTAAGGATGGTGAGCTAACATGCTTATTAGGTCCTAACGGCATAGGAAAATCTACTTTCCTACGAACCATCATGGGTATACAGCCACCATTGGCTGGCGACATTATATATAATAATGGTAGAAAAGACATGGAACTAAAAAATATGTCGCAAAAGGATATTGCACGAATGGTAAGCATAGTGCTAACGGATAAACCGGACGTTGGCAATATCACGGTAGAAGAAATAGTAAGCATGGGCAGAAACCCATATACAGGCTTCTGGGGAACGCTGAATGAAGAAGATAAAAAGATTGTGGAAAAGACTGTGGATATCGTTGGATTATCGAGATATATGAAAACTCCAATAGGTCAGCTCAGCGATGGAGAACGACAGAAGATAATGACAGCCAAAGCCTTGGCTCAAGAAACTCCTATCATACTCCTTGACGAACCAACATCATTTCTTGATTTCCAAAGCAAAGTGGAAATGATGAAACTACTAAGAGATCTTGCACACAATATGAAGAAAACAATAGTGCTCTCCACCCACGACCTGATGCTTGCCGAAAAAATGGGCGACAAACTATGGTGGATGGAGAGCACTCTGCAACCTATAAGCAAGGATAGATTAGCCAATTATCTTTCTGATGTCCTCGATACTACGGTCGAAAGGACCCGAATGCTCTAACTTTAATGTACACATGGCTGCAGCAAACTTTCCAGCCTCTTCTACTCCTATGCCTTGTGAACGACAATATAGATAACCTGTAGAATATGTATCACCACAGCCTGTGGCATCAACTAATTCTGTAGGCTTATAGGCTGGTATTTCATAGAATTTACCATCAAAATATATAAGCGAGCCATAACTGCCAAGAGTTATCACAACTTCTTTTACTCCAAGTTCGTGGAGAGCCAATGCCACGGTACGAGGATTCTTATACGATGTGATAACCTCCATTTCGTGTTCATTGAGCTTCAGAATGTCTGTACAAGTAAGAATATCCTTCTTGTCTTTCCATTCTATAGCATGAACACACTCGCCACGAACCTCACGAAGATATCCCTGGACATCTATTGATATCTGTCCCTTTGTAGAAAGATACTTCACTACCTCAGGACTAAAATCATCGTTGAGCAATGTGCCAAGGTGGAATATCTTGGCATCAAGCTTTCTAACCTCGTCCATAGTGAAAGGATCAGCCTTTGCCAACACACGCTGAGTACGGTTGTTGGAATTATCACCATATTTATTTTCAAAGTATACAGTATGCTCACTATTATGACACACAACCTCGATGCCTGCTTGACGCATACGCTCCACTTCAGCCATATCTTCTTTGGCAACTTTAGTAACAAGTTGGAACGAAGCCTTTGGAGGCAATTGATTCATACCCCATGCCATATAGAAAGATGTGCCACCTGCCATATAAACAGTATTGCGAGGAGTAACAATCTTATCTTTTGTAATATGTCCGATACAACAAATATCTTTCATTATAAGTCTTATTGGTTTTGTTTGTTTGCAATATCATGGCTACATAGATAAGTAACATAGATTGCAGCTGCAAAAGTAACAAAAATAATTCATATAAAATAGTTTTTATCACAAACATCATTTATTTATCCACAAATATTGGGAAAAACCTGTAGATAACTCTGTTAATATCTATGTGGATATCCACAGCATTCGATAAGAGTATATTGAGATTATGGATATCCACATGGTTTTAAAGTGCTTTTAAGCAACTTTTCAACTAAAAAACAACAGAAAAAGATATAAACTTATTAACTTTGCACCGAAAGTGGATAATGTTGATAAAGTGTCTATCTAACCATATATCAATAAGAAGATATTATAGATGTATGTAGATAAGACATTATAAAAGGTTGAAAACTTAATATGCAAATTTTTTGTTGTAAAGTTACCAACTTATTAACGGCATATCATACTATTCATCTTTTTTTTCTTTTTAAATAAATAAAAGTATAATAATAATATATGGTGAAGAAAGAGTGGAAAGATAAAGGTTTCGTAGACGAAGCTGTCGACAAGGCCATTGATCTGAAGAAAGAGATACGCAGACTTTGCGAAGAGAAGAATGCGATAATCCTTGCGCACTACTATACCGTAGGCGATGTGCAAGACGTAGCCGACTTCGTTGGCGACTCATTGGCATTGGCTCGTAAGGCTGCTAACACCGATGCCAAGGTTATGGTGATGTGTGGTGTACACTTCATGGCTGAGACCTGCAAACTCTTGAGCCCTGAGAAGACCGTGCTTTGTCCAGACCTTAATGCTGGTTGTTCGCTTGCCGACTCATGCAAGGCTGAAGACCTGAAGAAGTTTAAGGACGAGCATCCTGGATACCAGGTGATAAGTTATGTGAATACCACAGCTGCAGTAAAGGCGTTGACAGATGTTGTCGTTACAAGTGGTAATGCCAAGAAGGTGGTAGACAAGCTTCCGGAGGGCGACAATTACATCTTTGGTCCAGACTACAACCTCGGTAGCTATATCAACGAAGTAACGGGCAGAAAGATGCTTCTATGGAATGGTGGCTGCCATGTTCATGAGCGCTTCTCGGTAGCAGCCATAGCAAAGCTCAAGGAGGAACATCCTAATGCTATCGTAATGGCTCACTTGGAATGTAAGGGTCCTGTTATTGCTGCAGCCGAAATAGTAGGTAGTACAGCCACTATGCTTGATTATGCCAAGCAGAATCCTACAAAGGAGTTTATCGTGGCTACAGAGGCTGGTATATTGCATGAGATGCAACGTTCATGTCCTGATGCTAAGTTCTATCCTGTGCCACCAGAAGTTAGCGAGGGCGGCTTAGGATGCTCATGCAATGAATGTCAGTATATGAAGCTTAACACTCTTGAAAAGATATACAACACTTTGAAATATGAGTGGCCAACAGTAGAAGTTGATCAGGATGTTGCTAAAGATGCTGTAAAGCCTATCTTGAGAATGCTTGAGCTAAGCTAAAAGATAATACAGAAAACAAAATAAAAATGGGGATATGCTATGATTGACATATCCCCATTATTGTTTTTAAATATGTATAGTTCTATATATACAAACTAAAAGCTAAAAACCTTCTTTTTCTCTAATAATGTAATTAGGTCTTCTTTTTGTTTCGTGGAATATTCTTCCCAGATATTCACCTATAACGCCCAAAGATATTAGTTGAATACCACCCAAGAAGAGGATTATAATGATGATAGTAGGAAAACCTTGGATAACTTCGCCAAACAATATAGTCTTTATAAAGACGAAGATCATATACATAAATGCTGAAAGCGATGAGAGTATACCAAATATTGTGGATAACCTCAATGGAGTTGTAGTATACGATGTTATACCCTCGATGGCAAAATTGAGCAACTTAAAGAAGTTGAATGATGATTTGCCATGTTGTCTATCGCTTTGATTGAATAATATTTCCTTTTTCTTAAATCCTATCCAGCAATATAGTCCCTTGGTATATCTTTGCGTTTCTCGCATTTGCTTCAGAGCATCTATACATTTTCTATCAAGGAGACGGAAGTCGCCAACATTAGGCAATATATCTATGTTTGCCATTTTCTGCAATATAGCATAATAGCTCAATGAAAGCTTCTTTCTGAGCCAGCTCTCTTTGCCGCGATATATTCTTTTACCATAAACATCCTCGTAGCCATTCTCCCATTCTTTTATCATATCAGGAATGGTGTTTACAGGATGTTGCAGGTCGGCATCCATAATAATGGCACAATTACCAGTAGCATTATCAAGACCAGCCAAGATAGCCTCTTCTTTTCCAAAATTTCGAGAGAAGGATATATAAGAGAACATCTTGTTCTGAGCAATAACTTCCCTTATCTTTTCCACAGTATTATCTTTGCTACCATCGTCGACAAAGATAACCTGCCATGAATATTGTGGAAGTTTGTTTGCCATACTGACAATATTCTCAGCCAATATAGAGATATTGTTTTCTTCATTATGGCAAGGAATTATTATAGATATTATTTTCATTGATATATGCTTAAAATCTATTATTTTATTATCGTTATCATCGAATAACGCTTGTACTATCTGGGTATACTATCCATACACACTCATAGCCATTTTTAAGAGCTGCTGCTGATAGTTTATTAATATAGTCAGGTGTGGCATCCGTTATAGATAGTGTAGTATCTTTAACCTCTTGTGGCCATTTGTAGCCTGTGGCATGCATCATAGCTATTCCCCACCCTACAGTTTCGTCGGTAGGCACACAGAATGAAGAATATTTCTTTTCGTTGTTTATTAATATACAATAAGCCTTTGAAACAGGTTTACCAGTCTTCTTTATTATTTCTTCGGATATAGATTTCGATGGCAATGATGTTTGCCATGATTTATACCAATGGTGGATGTCCGTAAATATGGCTGTGCATACATAGAATATAGCTAATATTGTTATTATCCTATGTTTATCCACATTATTGTTGATAAGATATCCAATAAGTATTGCTGCTAATCCTAATGTACAATAAGCATTCATCACACTCATACTTATCAGCAAGTTGGGTGAAGCGGTGATAACTATTGCTAATAATAAAAATAGTGTAGACTGCTTTGCCAAGTTTTTGATATTGCTAAAGAAACAATATAATATGAATGGTGCTGAGAGCAAGAATGTTATTAGAAATAATATGATGTTTCTGCTGTTCTCATGAGCTATATATATATAGTCGGCAGCAAACCATGTATAGCCAATCCATATAGCCAATCCTTTTATCTTACTGCCCAGGCTCATCATTTGCTCTATATGAGAACCATTTTCGATGATGGTTGTTGGTAGCGACAATCTAATAATGGCATAAACAATAGCTATACCAATTCCAAAAGCTATTGACTTAATTAGGTTTTTAGAACTCTCTTTACCTAAGCCTATGGCTACTATTGGTGGAACTATGCTCCATGCTATTCCATTATCTTTGGATAGTGCAGCAAGAAATATAAATATAGTCCAAAGTATGTATCTTTTCTTGTTATTATATATAAGGTAAGAATACACAGCTGCTATTCCCCATAGATGTGAGTAGGTTTGGTTTAGTGCGTCACAACTATATATGGTGCCACATACGCATGGAGAAAGATAAAAGAATAGCGTTGATAAGTTTGTGGATAACTTATTAAAGCCAGCAACCTTTGTTATTCTATATACTATAAATGTGCTCGCTAAATGAGCCATATATATTAATATGTGGTTGAGTATAGGAAATCCTTTGTAGTTGATAGCATTTATGTATCCTAATAGCGCGTCGCCTGGGCGCCATACAGTACCGAAAGGAAGGAAATACTTTAGATATTCCTTATCGTAGTTAGGTGAAGAGAGTGTTGTCCAATCATCAAAGGTTGGAAGTATCTGTGCTATTGCCAGCAATACTATAGGTGCCGACAAAAATATAACAAAGAGTACAGGATTTGCTATAGCTATTCTTTTAATTGTTCTTTTCATATATATCAATTTACTATTGCGATCTTGCATACTACACCTTTCTCGCCTGTTTCTGTAGCTGCTTCTACCATATAGATTCCTGAAGCCACACGCTTACCGTTGAGGTCGTTGCCATCCCATGTAAAGCTACCACCATTGCTACGTCCTTGAGCAACAAGGGCGCCACTTGATGTAACCACTTTTACGTCGGCATTCATAGATAGTCCTACCACGGTGATAAGTCCTGTATAATCTGGGCGTACAGGATTTGGATATGCATATACATTATCTTTATTCATAACCTCGGCAGGTTCTGAAGCATCGCTCATATATGAGCATAATCCCTTATCTGTACCGAAGTATACTTCGCCAGTATTGTCGTTGATAGCTATTGCCAACACATTATTTGATAGCAGACTACTATTTTCTGTAGTGAAATGCTGTATTTGCTGAATATTGTCGTTGCTAATAAGGTATACGCCATTGCCATAGGTGCCAAACCATTTTCTATTACCTCCATCAACAGCGATGCTTGCTATGTCAACACCAGAGAGAAGATAATCGGCATAGTTGGTGCCATCGTTGCGAGGAACTTTAACTTGTGTAAACAGAGGATTTTTTTCTGTAATCTTTGATTGCTCAAGCAATAATGGACCTTGGTTTGTGCCTATCCACATATCGCCATTCTTATCTTCAGCCACACATCTAACGTATGTTATTACAAGAGAAGTTCCATCTTGGTTTACGAATGTTTTAAATCCATTTATACCTTCTGTAGATGGTTGATAGCAATATGCTGAAGGTGTTTGCCAGTTGTCGTTTACAAACCACATTAGTCCACGACTATCAAAAGTTAAGTTAGTCATGTTAGGCATAGAATATTTTCTGTTGTGGATTACATCATTGTAAACCAACTCACTATTACTCCATGTTTTCCATTCTTTGTTTGTTGTATATTCATACATATAAGGCTTGTCAGTAGCAGTCTGACTTGTCAAAGCCCATAAGTTCCCTTCCTTATCATATTCTACAGTTTGAGCAAGTATATATAATAATTTATAAGGGTCAGTTGGTTTAATTGTTGAAGCTACAGTTAGTGGACTATTGCCTTCTGTGAAATGTTGTACGAAGCTACCATTTTGAAATTCATATATACCAGTTCTTCCTGAAGCAAAAACATGATTTTTATCTTTTGGATCTATGGCTATAGAGGCTGTGGCAAGATATTTTATGTTGGTAACATTTTGAATATTATCTTGATATATAATCCAATTATCATTATTCAATACTTGTATGCAACCTAAGTTGTTTGTATTTAGAGCACTACCACAAGTATACAATTGTCCAAACTTATATTTCAAGCAACCGAAGTTATTAAACTTTGGTCCGCCTGGTTGTAATGTCTTTACTATATTAAATAGTTCGGTTTTATCTTCTGTCTTCTGAGCTGTATAGTTAGCTGTTCGCTTCCAGTTGTTCTTATCAAGCATGTTTTGGCTCATGCTGCAAGTATATGTGCCATTTCTCTTAGAAGCGGCATAGATGGTGTTGTTTTCTATATAGCAATAGTCTACGTTGATACCTATATTATATGTATTGCTTATCTCACAATTTTCCATATTCACGTCAACGATACCGAATGCAGTAGCCAACAAGGCGTGCTTACCATATATATATATGTTGTTCACGGTCTTGTCTTCTGTCATCGATTTAGAATAATAGTCGGAGATGTTTACAACATCGCTATTACTATTGCCATACATTATGTCGATGTTGGCATTATCATAGACTATAATAAGGTTTTTGGTATTCTTATTCCATTTGATATGCGAGATGGTACAATCCGACAAACCATTCGTTTTGTCAAAGGTCTGAAGGCTTTGGTCGTTGGTATTATATGTGTATAATCCGTTGGAAGCCAATACATATAGTATATTGCCACTACCCTTCTCTATCTCTGTAGGCTCATAGTACGAAAGATAGTTTTTCCATGTTCCTACGCCATCAGCAAGCATAGATACTGTGGATAATAATATTATTATGAATGTTAAAGCTATTTTTTTCATTAGAGTGATATATAATACATTAGTTTATATACATTAAACAGAAAAATGCTTGGTTTATTGCCTGTAAGCCTTGCTTTTATGCCAAGACTTAGTAGTGGAAACAGCTTTTTACATATACAGCTTACATGCCAACGATCAAGATGGTTTGCATAGCGGATAATTTTGGAATACCCTTGTAGTTCGTCCTTAAACTGATATAATGTTCGCAGACTTTCCTCAGTCTTACAGATAAAAGAATAGTTGGAGACAAAGTTGTCGTAGCCCAATACATTATCAATATGCTCAATCTTTATGTTGTATTCCTTAAGAGTTTTACCAAACAACACATCCTCGTAGCCATACTTCTTGAATCGCTCATCGAAAGGATGAGTAAGCATTAAGTTGCGTTTGATGACGAAGTTTGAGGTGTGGAAGTCGGCATAAGGATTATTCTGGCGTAGAGTATAATCTTCGTTTTGTTGAGCAGCACACTCAAAGATATATCTTAGATTACCTTTCAGATGTGGCTGATTTCTATCTATCTTATATCCTCCGTATATCACGTCGTGCTCTTTGCAAGAATGATATTTAGCCATATAATCGTCGCTAATTACGCTCATATTGCTGTCTATATACAGCAACCAAGCATATTTAGCTTCTTGAGCCAAGAAATTGCGGATAGCAGCTCTGCCTATATTGATGTTTCTCTCTATATATTGGCAGTTTGGTAGTTTGTTTATAGCTTTGTTAGCTTCTATAGTAGAATTGTCTGTAGAGCCATCGTCGGCAACGATAATCTCGTAATGAAAATCTGATAATAATGAAGCTTGGGCTTGTAATGATTCTACAAGCCCAAGACATACCTTATTATATGTGGGGATAAGTATCGAAAGTTTGCTTATCATGAGCTATGTTAGCATTATTTCTGCTTAAGATATTCTGCAAGCTTAGCCACGGCTCTTGCTCTATGGCTGATGCCATTCTTGATGCTTTCGCCAAGTTCTGCAAAGCTCTTGTCGTAGCCTTCTGGTACAAAGATAGGATCGTAGCCGAAGCCTGCAGTACCATGCTTCTCTGTAGTTATGCTACCGTCAACGATACCTTCAAATCTGTTTACCTTCTTTATGCTTGTGCATCCGCAAGGGCAAACATCCTGCTTCCGTATCAACGCAATAACTGTGCGGAAACGAGCTTTACGGTTGTCTTTACCTTCGAGGTTGCGAAGTAGCTTTGCCATATTGGCTTCGCTATCATGGTCGGTACCTTCTGCATATCGTGCACTATGCACACCAGGCTCGCCATTCAATGCTTCTACCTCAAGACCAGTATCGTCAGCAAAACAGCTGAGGTTGTAGTGGTCATATACATATTGTGCCTTCTGCATGGCATTCTCTTCAAGGGTGTTGCCAGTTTCAGGAATATCCACGTCGCAACCAATATCCTTTAACGATACTATTTCAAACTCGCTGTCAAGGATATCGCGTATCTCTTGCAACTTATGCTGATTATTTGTAGCAAATACTATTTTCATATTTTTTCGTCTTCCTTTACTTTAACTTTCATTTCGTCGAAGCCTTCGCCATATACTCCTATTACCGAGCTTTGGCTCACAAAGGCGTTAGGGTCTATTTGTTTTACTATACGGAATATCTGCACACTCTCGCGCTTCTTTGCCAACAAGCAAAGCACCTTGGTAGGGCGACCTGTCCAAAAGCCATGACCATCAAGGATGGTTAGCGTGTGGTCGGTCTTGCGACTTATGGCAAAGGCTATCTCCTGATATTTCTTCGAGAATATCATAAACTGTACCGACTGGCGTTGCCAATACATCACATAGTCGAGCATCAGACATTCTATAAGCATGGTACACAAACCAAATACCACTTTGCGGAATCTAAGGTCGATAGCTCCAAAAGAATCTATAAACAAACAGCTGCCTATGATGCAGAAGTCGACCATGATAAGTGCTTTACCGAGCGATATGTTATGGAATTTGTTTACTACTGCTGCCACAATATCCGTACCGCCAGTACTACCATTATTTAGAAATACTACTGCCAGCGCTGTACCCGTGATGATACATCCTATCACCAGCGACATAAAGTCGTTACCTTCGCCCAATAGCTTATAGAATGTGCCATCGGGCTGAACCACAATCTCTTGAGCCAATTCGAGCATAAATGTGAGCATGAATGTGGCATAGATGGTTTTGGTAAGGAATTTCCATCCCAACGTTTTTAGTGCAAGGATGATAAGAGCGGCATTGATGATAAAGAATGTGTATTGCACAGGAAATCCCGTGCTATAGAATATGATAGCACCAATACCGGCTATTCCTCCCGTCACAATCTCGTATGGCAACAGAAATACTGTGAAGCCCAAGGTATAGAGCATCAATCCCAACGTGATGTTGAAATAGTCTCTAACCTCATATATTAAATCTTGCTTTGTCATTTTCATAGGGAGTGATTTTTTGTTTTTATGCTACAACTCTTTAAGAGTTGTCAAGGATTATAGTTATACATGGAAATTAAAAACCCTATTGTCCCCAAAATGAGTGGAGACAATAGGGCTGAAGTTATGCTTATTTGATAACGATATTCACAATCTTCTTAGGCACAACGATAACCTTCACAATCTGCTTACCATCGATATACTTAAGAGCTTTCTCGTCTGCGAGAACAGTCTTCTGTATATCTTCGTTTGAAGCGTCAGCAGGGAATGTCATCTGATAGCGAGCCTTACCGTTGAAGCTTATGGTCAGCTGTACTTCGTTCTCCACCAAGTAGCTTTCGTTGCATACTGGCCATTCTGCATCACAGATGCTTCCTTCACCTCCGAGAGTTTCCCAAAGTTCTTCTGCCATATGAGGAGCAAATGGAGCTATCAATATGGCGAGAGTCTTCAATACCTCGCGGCTGTGGCACTTCTGCTGCGACAATTCGCTTACTGCAATCATAAATGCAGAGATAGAAGTGTTGTATGAGAAGTTTTCGATATCCAAGCTTACCTTCTTGATGAGCTTGTGTAAGCTCTTGAGGCTATCCTTAGATGGCTCATCGTCGTTGATAAGAATCTCGCCCTCTGCTCTGCCGAAGTAGAGTCCCCAAAGCTTCTTCAAGAAGCGGTGGCAACCATCGATACCGTTGGTATCCCATGGCTTCGACTGCTCTACAGGACCGAGGAACATTTCGTAAAGACGCAAGGTGTCGGCACCATATTTCTCTACTATCATGTCAGGGTTTACAACGTTGAACATCGACTTCGACATCTTCTCTACTGCCCATCCGCAAACATACTTACCATCTTCGAGGATGAACTCTGCGTTGTTGTATTCAGGACGCCAAGCCTTGAAAGCCTCTGTATCAAGGATATCGTTCTGCACGATGTTTACGTCTACGTGGATAGGAGTAGTATCATACTGGTCTTTCAAACCAAGCGATACGAATACAGGAGCCTTAGAGTGGTCGTCGCTATTGATACGATATACAAAGTTTGAACGACCCTGAATCATACCCTGGTTAACGAGCTTCTGGAATGGTTCTTCCTTGCAGCTCACTCCGTTATCGAACAAGAACTTGTTCCAGAAGCGAGAATAAATCAAGTGGCCTGTAGCATGCTCTGTACCACCTACGTATAGGTCTACATTCTGCCAGTATTCGTCAACTTCCTTAGAAACTAAAGCCTTGTCGTTGTGAGGATCCATATAGCGCAGATAGTATGCTGAGCTACCAGCGAAACCAGGCATAGTGAAGAGTTCCAATGGGAATACAGTCTCGTTGTCTACCAACTGCTTGTCAACAACCTTATTCTCCTTAGTGTCCCAAGCCCACATCTTAGCTCTGCCCAATGGAGGTTCGCCAGTTTCTGTAGGCTCATACTTGTCGATTTCAGGAAGTTCCAAAGGCAAACACTCCTCTGGTATCATATATGGCATACCATCCTTATAGTAAACAGGGAATGGCTCGCCCCAATATCTCTGACGAGAGAAGATGGCATCGCGAAGACGGAAGTTCACCTTCACTCTTCCGAGTTGATGTTCTGTAACAAACTTCTTTGTTGCAGCTATAGCCTCCTTAACGCTCAAGCCGTTGAGAGAGAAACCATCAAGAGTCTGCTTGCCCTCAGCTGGCGAGTTGCAAACGATACCCTCCTTAGCGTCGAAGCTCTCTTCGCTAACATCGGCACCCTCGATAAGAGGAATGATAGGCAATCCGAAGTGCTTGGCAAAAGCATAGTCACGAGAGTCGTGAGCAGGCACAGCCATGATAGCACCTGTACCATAGCCAGCAAGTACATATTCTGAAATCCATACAGGAATCTTGTCGCCTGTGAAAGGATTGATAGCGTAAGAACCTGAGAATACACCTGTAACCTTACGGTCGCTCATACGGTCGAGCTCAGTACGCTTCTTAACGTAAGCCAAATATTCGTCAACCTCAGCCTTCTGCTCTGCTGTTGTGAGCTGCTGAACAAGCTCGCTCTCTGGAGCCAATACCATGAATGTAACACCAAAGATGGTGTCGGCACGAGTGGTAAAGATAGTGAAGTCGATATCCTGGTCAGCCACCTTAAACTGCATCTCAGTACCTTCGCTTCTGCCAATCCAGTTGCGCTGAGTTTCCTTTATAGAGTCTGTCCAATCTACTGTATTCAAGCCATCGAGCAAGCGCTGAGCATAAGCACTAACGCGCAAGCACCATTGCTTCATCTTCTTTTGGATTACAGGGAAACCACCACGCTCGCTCACTCCGTCTACTACCTCGTCGTTGGCAAGCACAGTACCAAGTCCTGGACACCAGTTAACCATAGTTTCGCCCATGTAAGCGATACGATAGTTCATCAACACCTGCTGCTGTTCCTTTTCGCTCATAGCCTTCCACTCCTCGGCAGTAAACGATAGTTCCTCGCTCTGAGCAATATTCAAGTCGGCACTACCCTTCTCTTCGAAGCGCTTAATGAGTTTCTCTATTGGCTGAGCCTTTTGGCAAGAGTAGCAATAGAAGCTGTTAAACATCTTCATGAATGCCCATTGTGTCCACTTATAATATTCAGGAGCACAAGTGCGAACTTCGCGATCCCAATCGAACGAGAAACCAATCTTGTCCAACTGTTCGCGATAGCGGTTGATATTTGTAACTGTAGTCTTTTCAGGGTGCTGACCAGTCTGAATAGCATATTGTTCAGCTGGAAGTCCGTAAGCGTCGTAGCCCATAGGGTTCAAAACGTTGAAACCTTGCAGACGCTTGTAGCGTGCATATATGTCGCTTGCTATATATCCTAATGGATGTCCAACATGTAGTCCGGCTCCTGATGGATAAGGGAACATGTTGAGTACATAGAATTTCTTCTTATCTTCATCTTCTACAACATGGTAGGTTTTATTCTCTACCCATTTCTGTTGCCATTTCTTCTCGATGTCTCTGAAATTGTATTCCATTTTCTTCTTTATACCTTATTATAATAGTAATTAGTTGCAAAGATAATGCAAAATTTCGATTGAACGAAGAGAATGCAAAGGTATTTGCATTCTTGAGTGTGAGAAATTTATTTAAACGAGTGGAATAACAAAAGAAATGACACAAAAAAACACCTATAGTCGTGTGAAGCTATGCGACTATAGGTGTTTGCTTATTCGACTATTCATCTTTGCTCATGCGAATAGTCGCATAAGCTCACGCGACTATTCGCATTTTTCGATAGTATAAGTGCCTGCTTTATATTCCTTTGTTTTGTTACTCTCGCCAGGAATAGTTACCGAGGCTGTAGACTCATTCGGAATAGTTAAGTCACAATAGGTCACTACAAAAACATTCTTGTCAATTTCTAAAAACAGATTTGTGTTAAAGCAACCTTTATTTTTGTATTATGTAGTTATGAAGCATTATTGTATAATGACTTTTCGGAAAGAACCGTCGCTGTACTTTATAATGTTCAAGCCTGTTGTTGGTTCTATTATGTGCTGACCATTGATGGTGTAACGAGAGATTTCCTTAACATCAGAAGTTGAATATGTTGATTCTACACCTGCAGGATCTACTTCTTTAATCTTTAAGAAATCTTTCCAACAATTTGCAGCCATATATTCTTGATATGTGCCTTTCGGTATATAAAGTGTTGTATTTGTTTTTATGTTCTCATCAAATGCACAGTCAGTTATTATGGCAGGGGTGAGCATGTTGGCATATATGGAAGTCAATCCGTTACACTCCCGAAAGGCATTCGAGTCTATTTGAGTTAAACAAGAAGGCAAAAATAATGTAGTCAAACCGTTGCAACCATAAAATGCAGCGTAGCCAATAAAGGTCAATTTTGAAGGAAAAGCAAAAGAGGTAAGTTTCGCACAACCAACAAAGGCGGACATACCGATGGTGGTCACTTCTGAAGACAATTCTATAGAAGTAAGATTTACACAATGATAAAATGCTTCATTACCAACAGAAGTCAGACTTGAAGACGCATTTAAAGAAGTCAGACTACTATTATAATAGAAAGCATTTTTTTCAATTGAAGAAACTGAAGCTGGAACGATATAGTCCTTTATGTTATTCACCCATGCAGCAATGAGTTTTGATTTGTCCTTATTGAATAAAACTTTTCCATCAGAAGAATATTGAGGGTTCGCATCATCAACCATTACCGATGTCAACCCATCGCATGAAGAAAATGCAGTAGCATCAATGGACGTCAAACGTGAGGGAATTTTCACTGATGAAAGTTTATCACATCCCCAAAAAGCATGTCCACCTATATATGTCAAGTTTTTGGGCAACATCAGCGAGGACAGTTTGCTACACCCACTGAAAGCATAGTCTTCAATTGAAATTAAATTTTCAGGCATAGTTACTGAAACTAATCCACTACAATCATTAAAGGCTCTATAATATATACTGTTCACGCATGACGGCAAAACTATCGTCTGCAATCCATCAAGATAAGAGAAAAGATAGTCGCCTATACAAGATGTTTCGAATTTAGCTATATGATAGTTAGCGTTACCATAATATACGTTAAAACTACCATTGCCTACAAAATCCACATCAACAATATCCAAATGCTGAAGATGTCCATCGTATTTGTCACCATTTTCATTATAATAGCATCCCGCCATCTGTCTGATGAACTGTAAATCATCTACATTCAGTTCACCAACAAGTTTTAGATTGGTAATTTGATTCCATTGCCATTCACTGCTTTCAACTTCACTTTGCAATCCACCGGATTTAATGTTCAGCGTGATTTGCGTTGTTGTTAAATCATTTTCTGCTTGTGATGTAAATGTACAAAGTAACAATAACGCCATGAACAAAACATGCCGTTTAATAAAAAACTTTCTCATAATACATTTTTACTTGCCTACAGACTCCATACTCGGCATTAATAATTATTGGTATGACTTGCTATATTACGAACGGAAAAATAAAAGCGTGGAATCTCCTCGTAACCCATTCTACGTTCTGAGGCCTTCGCATTGCCCTACACTGCTGAATGAGCAACATCGAAGTCCACGCCAATATTATATATACACACCCTTTTTCGGAAAGTAATATTCAACAAAGCCTCAACAAGTAAGGTTTGCTGTTCATACATTCCGATAAAAGGGATGTGGCAATACACATCCCATGGACATCTACTGCTGCAATATTCGTGACAGTGTATGAAAGTTGCGAAGTTTCAGAACGCCAAGAATATAGCGTCAAGTAAACGCCTTTATATTTTGTCGTGATATAAAAATCCTGTCCTTTTTATATTTTGGTTATGTCACTATATAGCAATGACTTTAACAGAATAATATATCAAATGCAAAAATACATAAACTTTTGTAAATGGCAAAAAAATCCAAATAAAACTTACTAAGTAGCCGATTTTTTCAATCTCTTTATAATAATTTGGATAATTTCTTGTTTTATAAAACGTAAAATCATAAAACCAATAAAATGACTTAAATTATTAGCCTTCCGAGAAGGCTGCCTAGTTAATATATTTGGCATGATTACCCCAAGAAATTAATACAAAGGTTTTATCACCCAAGAGGTCGTCAACGCAACAAGATAGGCTATCTTGACAGATTTTTGGATAAGTCTTTATACCTTTTTGATAACGTCTTTTAAAAAGTGATGTTCTACAAATTACCGAATGAAACAATCATAAATAACCGAATGAATAAACAGTAAATAACCGAAATATTATTAAAATGTTTGTTAGTTTAAAATATTATTTGTATTTTGCTCATGCGAATAGTCGCATAAGCTCACGCGACTATTCGCATTTTTCGAGCGTCTTTATAGCTTTATAGTTATAGCCATGCCGCTATAATCTATGCTCTTGCCTGTGGCTGCAATGTTGCCTGCTGCGCAATTCTTGTTTACCAAGACGATGTTGAACTTTCGGTTCTTCAACATTCTCTTGTAGTTACCCTTGCGGTCGCTGATTGTAAGCTCATGTGTGGCATCATTATATGTAAAGGTAATTTCGCTAAATGCTCCCTTCTCATAGTTGTAGTTGTCGCCCTCGTCTTCATAGAGAATGAACGAACCATCGGCACCTGGATATACTCTTATTTCAAGGTTGTCCCAAGCTTTCTCACTTGCATACTGCACTTCAGGACCGAATGGCAATATAGAGCCAGCCTTAACGAATACTGGCATAATATTGATAGGACATGGACGCAATACTTCTTGTCCGCCATTATATTGGCTATTGTCCCAGAAGTCGAACCATTTTGTACCCTTTGGCAAGTATACTTTTACAGGTGCTGCAGCCTGCTTAATGTCAGGATAAATGGTATGACCATTCTTCTTGTTGTCGCGCCATGTGTATAGAGGATCTGTTACTGGTTTTACGAGCAGGTTGCGGCCAAACATATATTCATCGTTCAGTCGTGTAGCCTTATGGTCATCTTTGAAATCCATAACCAAGGCACGCATCATAGTGCCGCTACGCTGTACGCAGTCGCCAGCCATACTATAGATATATGGCAACAATCGATAGCGAAGCTTTATGGCATCTACCATAGCGTCGTAACACCATTCGCCCTTATTGCCAAACTTGTATATCTCGCTTTGCATAGGCGACGAACTGTGGTTACGCATTAGTGGCATGAAGGTGCCCCATTGCAACCATCGTGTGTGTATCTCCTGTAAGGCTGGGTTCTTAGGGTCGTTACGATAATCCCAATAGAAGAAGCCTCCGAGGTCGGTATTCCAGAAAGGAATTCCGCATAGAGAGAAGTTCAATCCCGAAGGCACCTGATTCTTCATCTCGTCCCACGAACATTGTATGTCGCCACTCCATGAGTGTGTGCCATAATGCTGAATACCAAACGATGCGCTACGAGTCATCTGGAATGAGCGCTTATTGTTGTTCTTCATAGCTCGTTGGTGCTCGTAGATACCCTTGTTGTGTACTAATGGGAACGCATTCTTCACACTTAGCCATGAACCATCGTAAGTCTGATAATTCTCATCGCCAGCTTTCTCAAAGTGGTCAGGTTCTGAAGAGTCTGTCCACCAAGCATCCATTCCCATATTGTAGAGATTGGTAAGATATTTCCAATAAATATCTCTTGCCTTAGGATTGAAAACATCATAAGGCATAGTACCACTTTTGCGTGGCCAAGTGTCGAAAGGATAAAGGGCATTTATCTTCTTTAGCTCTTTGAAAGGTTCTGTCCATGGTCCGAAGTTTGCCCATATACTTATCATCAAGTGAGCATTATTGTTGTGCACATACTTCACCATTTCCTCCGGACTTTTCAGTCGTGGTTCGCCCTGCGCCTTAAGTTTCTTAAGGTCTTCAGGCATATATTTTGTCCATGCAGGGTCGTTAACCTTATTAATATAGTAAGGATTTTGGAACTTCATGGCATTCCAGTTAGAGTCGCATCCCCAGTATTGCCAGTCCTGCACAATACCATCGAGAGGAATCTGTAATTCGCGGAATTTGTCTACTACTCCTGCCAGCTCGTCACTTGTTTTATATCGTTCGCGGCATTGCCAATATCCCATGGTCCATAGTGGAAACATAGTAGCCTGACCAGTAAGTGTACGAATGGCAGAGATAACACCATCTTGCGAACCATCATCATACATGAAATAATAGTCAGCGCATGTACCTACTTCGCTCGTCATGGTAGTGCCCTGCTCGTTGTCTTCATAATATGATTTACCAGCATTATCCCAATAAAGTCCGTAGCCTTTTTCGCTTGTGAAATAAGGAATATAGATATGAGTATTGTTGTTCCATAGTTCTACTTTGCGTCCACGTTGATTCATGTAAGTGTCGCGAAGTTGACCAAGACCATATACGGCTTCATCCTTGTCGAGAATGAAAGTCTGTGCCACCTTATATTTACCCTTGTTGGCCTCGTCGGTACGAGGAGTAAGCATGGTGCGAGTATCTTTTAGCAGAGTTTCGCCCTTGCTGTTGGCAAATGTTATCTCGCCAGTAGTAGAGTTTACGTTTACAGTAATGCGGTCGGAAGCAAGGCTTATGCCATCAACAGTATTAGTGGTCTTGAAGTTATCAAACACCTCAGGAATCATTATTACCGAGTAGCTTTTTTTCTTTACGCTACTACCTTTAGCAGCTTTCACTACTCTCACGATAGAAGGAGAATAAAACTCTATGCTGACATCCTGATTGTCTAATTTCAACTTCACGGCATTTGATAGCGTTCTTGTTTTCTTAGGCATCTTTGTTACCTTGGCATAGCTTTCTGCAGTACCCATCGTGGTGAGTCCTGCCATCAATACAGAAAGACATAGTAGTTTACGATTCATTGTTATTAGGTTTTTAGGTGTTTTTATTTTTCTTTATATCCGCTTTTCAATGCGGCAAAGTGGTTCGTTGATGCCACCCATCTCTTTTTTATATCTCTCGTCGCCTCGACACATGTCGAAGTCTACTATACCTTCGTTCATCCATAGCTGTGTGGCTTCAAGGATAAGCAATATACCTGGTGAATAGCGGCTAAAAGATGTGTCGATGGCAAGACGTGGCATAAGCAGATGTTTGTTGTGGCGGTAAACAATCATAAATGCAGCAGGCTTTTGGTCTATCTCCAATACGTATAGCTGCGCATCCTTCAGCTTCTTTAAGCTTGCTGTAGCGCACCCGCTCTTCACTTCGTATACAGCCTTTAGGTATGTGGTGATATTGCTGAAAGCATTATAACTCTTGTGGCGCCATGTCATCTTGCGCTTGAAATAGAAATGCCAAAGATAGCGCAGGTAGCTATCTGAAGCCATGTTGTCGTGGTTGAACACCTTTAGTTCCATCTTCTTGCCATCTGTAGTAAGATGGTTATACGACTTGCGGATGTTCTTATAAATATTCTTTGGTAGCGACGACACATACTCCTCGTGAGTGGCAAACTGCGTTAATGGCACATGGAAACTTGTGCGCTCAATAGTGTTATCGTCGATAAGCTTCATTATTTTAGCAAAAGGAGTTTGGCATGGCACATCAGCAAGGCTTAGTGTCATACCCTTGCACGACTCCACAAGGTGGTTGGCAATAGCTTTCATTATTTCCTCGTTGCCCTCGTATGTATATGGGCATACCATATTCAATACTCCTCCAACTCGGCATGATGGTATTCGTGCCTTTTTAGACGAGCGAGTTACAGCAAAAGGAATTATAGCAAAAGGCTTGTCGTCTACCATTACTAAATCGTAGCGCATGGCGGTAGTCATTTTTCCTAACCCATCTGTAGAATGATGAGACAGGAAGTTGTTCCATTCGTAAGTCTGATAGTATGTGTAGTTGATATATGCAGAAGTCTGTTTTTCTGCTATTTTATCGAGCATAAGCCATTGCTCCTTAATGTTTTGTATGTTGCTATGTTGGCTTATAGAGATGTTATTATTCATAAGAATTATTGTTTGTCGTCAGCAATCTTGATCTTTCCATCGCATGTCACGAGCATATCGCGAGTATACTTATATTCCTTCGATGCTATAGAGTTCGTAGGGTCGTAATGGTCGGATGTGATGCCCATGAGCTCGCACATCATTTCGTAGGCGAGGTCGTTGGTGAAGTATTTTGCTTTGTTTTCTTCTAATGCCGCTTTTACTTCAGGACGTGCTTTCTCGTAAGTGTCCGTGAGATATATCCATAGCGGAATGCGAGTCATGCCGAAGTTCTGAAACTGTATGGAGCGTTGCTTGTCAGGCACAGCAGCATGGTCAGAGAAATATACCATAGCTGCAAGGTTCAGATGCTTGGTGGCATAGTCGTAGAACGAATGTAGGATATGGTCGTTATAGTGTATAGAGTTGCGATATGTCGTCACGTCGTCGCCATCAGGAAGATTGTTGGCAGCAGCATACTCTGGAGTATAGCGGTTAGAGAAGTTGAAGTGGTTGCCTTTTAGGTGTAATACCAATAGGTTGTTTACATTTCCATCCACCTCGCCAAGGAAGTCGAGCAAAGCCTCGTCATACTGCATCTTTCCCAACTTCTGGTTTGTCCACTTAGCTACATCCGATGTTTCGGCAACAAGAGTTACTGGTGTGTCAGCACTTCCAAGGTGTCCTTGGTTGCTATACCAATGCACTCTGTAGCCAGCCTTGTGAGCCATGTCTACGATAGAAGCAGAATCGATGAATGATTTATCGTTATATTGATTATATTCCGTTAGAGCCTTTTCGAGCGATGGAACAGTCTGTATGCCACAAGAGTATGCGTTCTTGAAGATGAAGAAATGCTCTTCATCCTTCTTCATCTCCGACTGCCAAGGTGTAGTCTCCCTACCCTCTTGGTCGGCATAAATGCTCATATAGTCGCGACAACAAGATTCGCCTATCACCATTACTATAGTGTGAGGTTTAGGCAATGTGTTTCTGCTCATATCTACAGATATCGTAGCCATTCGCTTGTCTACATTCTCTTTATACTTCTTGTTGCCCTCCATATATTCCTTAACTTCGCGATATAGCATGGCAATACCCGTTCTTACAAAGAGTCCATGACTTCTTGCCCATACGTCGCCACCCTTCCATAGCATTCTCGATATAGCGCCAAAAAATATTATTATAGCGCTAAGGGCTGATATAGAGAATGGATTGTCGAAGTTCCATATATTATAGTCGGCAATAAAGCTGTTGCCTATGGCTATTCCCGCTGTTACCAATAGGATAACAATAATTATAAGCAGCATTTTCCAGAATCCGAGCGACTTAGGATATTCTATTATCTCGTTGTAGTTGGTTTCCTTTATCACCTGCATACCATTATGGTCTATGCAAGTGTCATAGGTTAGATAATATCCTATCTGCGCTAATGGTAATATCACCAATGCCATTTCGAGTATAGTCATAGCTATTGTTGCAACTATACCTAAAGGAGATATAAGAATGGCAATAGCCGACAGCCATCCAAAGAGATAGATACCAAAGGCTATATCCATACGGTTGTCGTAGTCGGGTGAACTCTTCTTGTATGTCTTGTCATACAATATATTATATGTGCATATCCACATCACAGCCACAAAAAGTGCTGTCAGCATGGCTGCAGACCAATAGCTGCCAACGAAATAATATGGTATCATCGTTACCAACGATGCTATGAGATAACGACGAAGCTGTTGGCCGCGCGATTTGTGCGACAAGCCTTTATTGTAAATTCTGTAAATACCATTTGAAAAGGCAAATAATAATAAAGCCTCAAGGATATTTATAAGTATTGATATCATATATATATGCAAGATGATGTTGTATGTTGCAAAATTACACAAAAAAAAGATATTAATGGCTTATGCTATGAAAATATCAAAAATAATATATATATTTGCACACCCAAAATCACAACCATTTATATTCATGAACTTACCAAAATCATATTTTATCTCTCTATTCGTAGTTATAGCTATAGTAGTATGTGCATGCTTTAGCTCATCGTTGTTGACCACTCTCGTTGATGCCGATAAGAGTGCGATGCTTGCTTTGACTTTCCGTCAGCATACTTGTTTTGATATGTTTTGGTATCGTTATTCTAAGCTTGGTACATGGATACCTATGGTGGTAGTGTTGTTGGCTACTATGTGGGTATACAATCCTAACGACTTGCGCAAAAAGCTGTTCCTTATAGTTTCTATTGCTTTATTGGTATTAGTGCTCGACCAAGTGTCGTCGGGAATAATAAAGCCATTGGTAGAGCGCCTACGTCCTTCGCACGACGATAGTATAGCTCCATATTTGCAGTATGTAAACGACTATCATGGTGGCAAATATGGTTTTGTTTCGGGTCATGCTACCAATATCGTGGGCATAGTGACATGGCTTTGCTATATGTTCCGCACTCATCTGTCGCGAGTGTTGTTTATAGTCTTTGGAGCCACATTGTGCTATTCGCGCATATATCTTGGAGTTCATTTCCCTGGTGATATCTTGTGTGGTTCGCTTTTAGGCTTCTTCATAGCTCGCTTTGGTATAGCTCTACTCCAAAAGTATAACCTTATGTTTACTACCGATCGTCAACCTTGGTTTGTGCTTGCTGCGTATATCTTAACGGCAATAGTCTTGATGGTAATGAGCTTTATTGCCTATATGGCTTAGAATTTCCAGCGTAGCTGTAGGTCTACGTCTATAGGCGTTTTGGTGTCTATGGCCTGTAGTCCTGAGCCTATTTTGTTGTTGTCAATACGATGTGTGCCACCCACCTTTGCTATAGCCATAAGGTTGGATGAAAAATCTGCGCGTATGGTTGCGGCAAACCTTATTCCTTCGCCATAGAGTGCAGGAAACGAGAGATTGTAGAGTGTGGAACGCTCGTAGGTATACACCCTTGAGTTGTAGTCGTCGGTCTTGAAATACGCCAACGAGGTATATGCCTGCATTTTATTTTTTCTTATTCCCACTTGTTGCATCACCATGTAGCCAAAGCTGTTTTCTTCTTTATGATAAAGGCTTATGTCGCCTTGAGTGCGCAAAAATAATAGTTTATTATCTTTCGTTATGGTCAAGCGTATGCGATGTTGTGTGATACGGTCGAGGAATTTATTATCATCGTCATCTTTGCTATCTTTGTTCCATGTCTTCAGTCGATAGCGAGCCGTGATACTCCATGTATTTTTGCTCCATGTAGCAGAATGTTGCATATCGAAAGTGCGTGTTGAGGCTGTAGCAAGATATTTTGGCCAAGGGAAATAAGCCCAATCAAAATAGTGTGTGAATGTTAGCTGATATATAGGTTGCCATTTTGCTCCAAGATATACGCCACTTTCATTTTGTACCGACCTTCCTTCCGAGAAGCTTGATGCCATCAATGAATAGTATTTATATGAATAAAATCTCTGTATAGCCACTAATGTTAGATTGCTGTTCACCATATAGTTGATGCTGTTTATCGTAGCTATACCCTTTGAATTGCCTGTTGCCACTTCTCCATTTATAGATATTCTTCTGCTCATATAAGCATAGTCGGCACCTATATTCCAGAAGCGTTTTCCCCATGGCGCTATCAGCTTGTATAGCTTTGTGGTATCAGGATGCAAAGGTTTGTCGAATGATGTCTGATAGCCTGTTATGCCGAAATGAAAACCATTCACATGATAGTATACGTTTCCTCCCATTATTGCTTGCGAGGCATTCCTACGTCGTAGCATCTCGGTAGCAGAACGATGGTAGCCAGTTTTGAGAATTGTGCTTATGCTATTGTCGTCACTATTTATCGTGGCATCAATCTTGCGATACGACAGAAATCCTGTAACGTCGAGGTTGTGTATGGTTTCCACAGTTGCTCCTATACCCTGCATATAGTTGCCTTCTTGGCGTGAGGCGTGGGTATACAGTCCTCTCGACACTCTGCCTATAGAAGCCAACGAAGCTTGCTTGCCCATCGAAAAACTGTTGTTCATAACCAGTCCCATGCCAAAGCGAGCCTTATACCTGCCTATTGCCAACGTCTTCACTTTACCAAGGTCTTTTATTAGCATATATGGCGACATATAGTCGTAGCCCCATTTGTTTTTACCTGCAAAGAATGGTTCGCCAGCATCTTGCGACATCATTACTCCTGCCTTTATCCATTTGCCATACTTAAATTCATATTTTATCCAATGCTTGTAGTTATATCCTAAATAGCCCCATTTGTCGCCCTTGTGGTCATAGCATGGAATATGGCCTGTGGCTATAATCTGATGCTTACCATATTTAGCAATATTAGATAGTGAAGGAAACTTCTTTTCTTCGTTTTTATCTCCAACAAATAAGCATTGAACAAGCAATTGGCGTGTTTCATAATCTATAGATCTTATCATCGCCAGTTCTGCAAGCGATTTCATAGAACCATAATGATACATATATTCCATGATGTCCATAACCTGTTGGTTGGAAAGAAACGGAAGTCTCAGAAGGTCTTCTTTGGTGGCAGAATTTATATCTATCTTATGTTCTATAAGGTCGCTAAGTTCTTCGTACTGCATTTCCCAGTTTTCCACTTCTTCTTCGTCGACATCCTCTATAGTCTGGAATGAGCTTTCCCAATCGGTAATGTCTGTTTGTGCCTGTATTTGAAATACAGACAGCATAGCGATGATAAATGTGAAATATTTGTTTCTTAGATTAGTATTATTCATAACAATTGCAAACTTAGCATAAAAGCGTGAAAATAGCAAGAGAAAAGCAAAAGATATTTTGCTAATTGTATGAAAAGATGTAATTTTGCGCCATGTTTGCATACGTTTCCATACATATTCGCCTATTGGCTGTAGCTATAATGATGCTTATAGCCTCTACTGCTACAGCTCAAGTAGATGGGGCTGTAAGGGTAAATCCCGAAGATAGGGATGTAGACCTCGACGACCCTACCTTTGTTCCTATGGTGCGAGTTGGAAAGGTGTTGCAAGGTCGCGACTCTATACAATATGTAGAGCTAAATAATATTTATATATATCCAAAGCCTGTTTTCAAGAACGAAAAACAGCGCATGGCTTACAACCGCTTGGTATATAATATTAAAAAGGTGTTGCCTATAGCTAAGGAGGTTAACAAGATTATCGTGGAAACCTACGAATATCTTGAAACTCTGCCTAACAAAAAGGCTAAGGATGAGCACATGAAACTTGTAGAAAAGAGCATCAAGAAGGAATATACTCCAAGAATGAAAAAGCTTACCTATTCGCAAGGTAAGCTTCTTATAAAATTAGTTTATCGTGAGTGTAATAGCAGCTCGTATAATCTCGTTCAGGCTTTCCTCGGACCAGTAAAGGCTGGTTTCTATCAAGCTTTTGCTTGGGCTTTTGGTGCAAGCCTAAAGAAAGATTATGACCCTAATGGTGTAGACCGCCTCACAGAGCGTGTGGTGCTGCAGGTTGAAGCAGGACAGTTATAGCTCTTTCCTGACTTCGTCATCGTGTCACACAAAAATCTTCATCAAAGAGTTTGGCGATTTTCTGATGCCTTGCCATCAGCATTGTTTGGGTGTAAACCTCCTTGTTCAGAGGTAGCTTAATTTGTATGGTTGTGATGGTCTTAGCCAATGCAAGCACCTTGTCTACGCTCATCTTAATCTCTGAGACTTTCAGCATGCGCTCCAATTCCTTGTATACTTTCAAAGCCACAAAGCAGATGCATATATGAGCCTCGATGCGTTTGCGTGTAAAATGAAACATGGGACGTATCTCTATCTTTGTTTTCAGATATTCCACCGTAGCAGCCTTGCTCGTTGGATATGCAAAACGAGCCTTTACAAGCTTGCGGAACACATCATCGTCAATACGATTGAAACCAATTCTGTCAAACGTGCGGTCCAATATCAAGTCGCAACCATTGAGAAGGATATTGCTGACATTAGACAGAACGCGGCGGACTTCTTCGCGCTCACGGTCACACGCCTCACGCTCCTCACCATACAAATCGAGTTGTGGATGGCGCCGAGATTCTTCCTTGGAAATCCATTCACGTCCAGCATTTACTAGACTACCAATATCGTTAGCATCTTTGGCAACACCTATGGTAACCAACTCTTTATAACTGCCTTTTGTTTTTTTCGCAACTACAATACTTGTTGTTCCGGAGCGATTCTTCTTTTTTTTGATGAACATAGTTAAAAAACCTTTTGCGTACCCCAAAATAAGGGTACGCAAAGATACAAAATATTGTTTATCAATCAGTTATAAAATACGTGTTTTTTGAGTGACGAAGTCAGGAGACAAACAAGTCTGACGGCATTGTTACATTTTAGTCAGTTTTATGATTTTTCCAATGACCAGCGAATCTCCCGTCTGTCTTACAGATAGGTCGCACCATGACCACATAAACCATTTCTCAGCTTTTATCATGTTTGCCTGTATGTCTGCCTCGGATGAGTCAGAATCGTATAGTTTGTTATAAAATTGTATCATACTGTAGTCAAAGTCATTGGTGTCAGCATCTGGAATTCGTGGTGTCCTTGCACTGATACCAACATATACTTTCACATCTTTCAGTTTTACATACGCTGATACCTTTCCATCTTTTACTACATACTTGCCTGATACTTTAATGGAAAGGGGACGGTGGGTGGAATGGCTCGTGTAAAATTTGTTGCTCCTAAGAGCTATACCACCAGAATACTTCATTATGTTTTTTGTGCCTTTTATCTTAAGCTTAAACTTCCCATTTTTCTTAAAAATATAGTGTCCTTTAATAGCATCATAGCGGAGCTGCAGGCGGTCTAAAAGTTCCTTGGAACACTTCCATTTACCCGTAATGTCCTGCGCCTGCACAGAATATGTCATGGCAAGGAGCAGAAAGAATATAATACAAAATCGTTTCATGGTTATTGATGATAATAGTTATTAAATACTATATAATAATCACAGATATACGAATCAACATATATATAATTACGATTTGTATATACATCATAATATTCACCAGAATATGGTCTTGTAAATATAATAAAGTTTTGCTGATTATTTATAGCATTGTCAAGGCTTATATCAGATCTTGTAGCATAATGCCATTTTATAAATCCTACCATTTCTGAAGCCTTAACCGAACCGCCATTATTAGATAACCCATACATCTCACAATCGCATATAAACTGTTTATAACCACAAACCTCAATTCTTTGAAGAGCATAAGCCACATCATTTACATGAACCAATGAAACCTTGGCGCTATAATTGTTTTCAGAAGAACTATCATGAGAACTGCCAGACGATCCGCCAGTACCACTATTATCATCAGGATCTGTGGCACCTTTATTGTCGTCAGGTGATAGGACGGGGTGTCTTGCATACATATGCTTTTCCATATTATGTTTTAATTCATATTTAGAATAACCCGTAATCCAAATTTTACATTTTTCACATCTTTCCATATAATATTCTCCCGTTTTATCAGCTTCTGTCCATGGAACATAATGTTCTTGAGCCATATTCTGCCCAAACGCAAGATTGCTACCAAAATCGGAAAAGGAAAATGCCAAAAGCAATGCGATTATATAAAATATCTGTTTCATGTTACTTCTCACCCTTTAATTATTATTACATGGAAATTTTGTATTCCTGCTTTTATGTTCATAATATATTTGCCACGTTTGATATTTGGCGACAGCATAATCTCATTTTTCCCTTTTTCCATGTGTCCAAGGTCTTTCTGCCATTCCATTATGCCATAAGTGTTGAATACACGGACCTGTACATCCGCATCTTCTTGTAGTTCAAACTTAGCACAGAACGTTGTCTCAAACGGATTTGGAGCTACAGAAACATTGTCATTTACGTTTTCGGTAGTATTGTTGTTCTCTCCGTTTCGGCGTAGCTCAAAATACATTGGACGTTCTGGCTCTTTTTGTTTGAGAGAATAGAGATTAAGTCTGCCACACAACTTATTACTCCATACGTCAAAAATCATATCGTCAATATGATATTTGACTTTATGTTCACCAGAATATCTCTCATAGAGCATCACTTTACCCTTTTTAAACATTATTCTATTATCCGATTTTATCTCCGCCTGAAAAGTAACGGTGTCAACGCCGATTACCATCGAACCGCCAACCAAGTTGCCGTTTTTCGTTGCTTTCATGCTTAGGGGCTTCTCACCAAGTACGAATTTGCCGCTCCAGTCATACATTATGATATAGCCCTGATAGTCTCCTGCTATCAAGTCTGTGTCATTTACTTTTGATGATACGTTAGGCATACAGTTTGGTATGTTAGTGTTGTCTAAATTATCAAAAAGCACTCCGTGCAGATATGTCTCCTCGTTGCTTCGTTCCATTTCCTCACGTGCGTCCTTATAGCCCAATGATGCAGAACGCGAAAGATAGTTGCGTGCGGTTTCTACATCTTTTTCAACTCCATACCCATTACGATAACAAAGCCCTAACATATAAAGCGATGGAGAATGATTGCTTGCTGCTGCGGCATTAAAGCATTCTATTGCCTTTTTATAGTCCTGCCCGCATCCCAGACCTTTATAGAGCATGAAGCCTTTATCAATACTCTGTTAATTCTTATGTAATCGATTGAAAATGAGAGAGTTAATTAA
>OJMJ01000106.1_pt1 | contig 42078 bp, 37 predicted proteins | sample 1597181 | NCBI WGS metagenome assembly OJMJ01 (sample SAMEA2452126, study PRJEB22498) | human gut metagenome | biome: human feces; feature: human gut; material: feces | place: Australia | collected 2012
AAGTTAGAGATAGGGGAAGGTTAGAGCATATTCTTGAAGCGATAGAAAGTATAGAGGAGTTTCATGCTCAATATACTTTTGAAGATATCAAGAAGAATAAGCTCATCTTTTATGGCTTTACCAAATTGGTGGAAGTAATAGGCGAGGCTGTCTATATGCTTTCAACAGAATTTCGTGAATCTCATTCTGATGTAAATTGGCGTCAGATAGAACGGATGCGACATGTCCTTGTGCATGGCTATTATACAATAGATCCCGAAAGCCTTTGGGACACGATAGAAGTAGACATTCCTGAGTTGAAACCTTGGATAGTTAAGTATCTGTCGGAGTAATTAAAAAAATATATTTTTTGCCGTCCCCAGGCGGTCCCATCCCGCAAAACCTGGCGAGACCTTTGATTGGTCCGCCAACCCTAAAGCGTAGCGGTTCTGAGCATCGGAGGGCGGTTACATCCCTAATCCCTATGGTAGGGATTTAGGGCTTGGGTATAGGGTAAGGACCCCCTCTTCGCAAGAGGGAGACAGGGGAGTCGAAAAAATACAATAACTAATAAGGAGATTACGTTATGAACATAGAAGACAAAAAAGCAGATTTCATGCGTCGCCTCAAGGCTTCTAGGGAGCGAAAGGCAGAATACATAGCACAAATGGAAAAGCGTATGCGTGATGACTATCGCCGCAGAACCGGTAAGGAAGCAGAATCTTTTTGTGTGTTGTAAGAATGAAAAAATTAGATTTAGTCAAGATTAATAGTTGTGCACCATATGCTGTGAAAGAAGATACGCAAGAAGGTGCATATACTTTTATCGCAGATTCAGGAGCTGAGTTTTCAATCGGCTTTATGCCTGATGATTTGATTCAATCCGATGAGTCCTACGAATTTATCATAGGTAATCTCAATGGTGTGAAATCACCTCGTGATAAAAATGTCAAAGCTACAGTCATAGCAATTGTAGAGGAATTCTTCAATGCCAATAAGGCGACGATGTTGTTTTTATGCTCAACAAGTGACGGCAAGCAATTGATGAGAGGACGGTTGTTCAAGAATTGGTTCGATACATATAAATATCGTAATCGATTTACAATGGTGACATCTACTTTGTTAGATGAATATGGAATAGACAATGTGGCTTCTGTAATTATCAGAAACGACAATCCCAATCTTTGTAAAGTATTGGCAGAATTTGGAGAAACGATAGAAATGTTTAGCCATAAGCCAAGCATAGGTTAATAAATACATTTTTCCTCATTCGAGTGGCGACAAGCGCAGAGCGATACTGCAATGAGGAACAAAAATAACTTTTTTCAAAAACTGATAGGTGTAACTACTTGTAAAATAGTGAGGACGCTATAATGGTGATATATGGTTGGATGCTTACGAAGTTTTTGGGAAACTGTGGAATAATATATTAAAAAGCTTATGGGAGTTCCATTAACAACAGAAGAATTTGTAAAACGCCACAAAGCAGATTTGCAAGCTTTAGGATTTGATATTCAGTTTTTGGCTTTTGTAATTTTCTTACTCGATATTAAAGGAGGTGATGTTATTAAGTATGAAACGGAGGATGACTTTGTTGTTTTATGTGCAGATGAAACAAAATGGCTTATTCAAGTAAAGAACTCTGTTGATGATAATACTAAAATGACAGATGCCGATTCTGACTTTTGGGGAACATTAGACAATTGGCTTACGTTATATGCCATAAGCACTTCCAAGGTAGATTTCTTGAAAGATGGTAATCGGTTTATTCTCTATACAAACAAGACTCTATCCAATTCCTTTTATGAACAGATAAAAGGCTTGAAACAGGGAAAATGTGGCATAGAAGAAGTCATTTCTTTTTTGCAAAAAGTAAAAGATACGGTTTCGTATTTTCCAATAGTCGAAAAAATGTTTAAGTTAGGAAATGTGGAGTTGAGAATGTTTTTGCTAAAAGTTGAAGTAATGCAAGTTCCCAATTCGTTAGGTGCATTATATGAGAAGTTTTTAATTCAAAACAACAGACCAACTAAGGCTGATCAGATTGTTTGGGAACTATTAGGAAAATTGCATACAGCAAAAATAAATGCTGTAACTAATCGACAAACCTTTTCTTTGGAGAAAAATGCATTTCTTCATGAGTATAAGGGAATACTTCAGAATGTTAGTGATGAAAGCCTTACGCCCATACAAGATGATATTATAGAAATACCAGAAGATGTAATTGATTTTCCTTTTATAAAATATCTGCAACAGATAGATGTGTTGAATTTACCTGATTCTATTGAAAAATATTGTGGCGATTGGTTATGTTTTTGCAGGTCAATCCAGTATTACAATTCCGTTCAGCTAATGACACCAGAGTTGGAAAAGGCAATGAATTTTTCTGCGAAATCCCTATGGTTTGATTCTTTTTCAAGATGCCATAGGCGTATAAGGTCAAACTCAAGTGATGAAGAAAAGGTAGATGCTGCTCAAAAATGTTTTGATGAAGTTATAGAATACAGAATACCAATAAATGATGTGCATTCTATATACAAGCCTTTTTCTTCTGGTTGGTTTTTAAATATGACCAATGATATGGAGCACCCTACCATTTGTTGGCATTATGATGTATATCCTAAATTGAAAAAGTAAAAATGAATCTCTCTGGTTACTATGTATATAATAATGTGGCTATAACAGCTTTTGCGATTATGTCTATGTTAAGCGTATCTTCAAGAATACCATTGTCAAAAGTGGCTCTGCTTATGCCGATGTTGTTGGATGACAACATCACTCAAAAAATGGCATATCAAAACTATAACAGTTTTGATTCTGTTGTTACACAAAATCAGGTTTATTTGAGCAACTTCAATGATAGATACATTGATTTGCTTTCGCAAGTCGTAAATGGGATATCAATTCTCTTAGACTTGAACTTAGTTTCTTTGTATGGAGAGCTTGTCATAGCGGAAAATGCAGCAAGTTATGAGTCTATATTGTCAAAATGTGATAGCAAGAGATTTGTTTGTATCCAAACTGCTGCTTCTAAGCTATTGAAGTTGGTAAAGGATGCTGATATAGCTAATGATTATCATAAATTGAATATTGAGTTATGAAACTTTTTATATCAAAACTATATATATGGTTCGACAAAGAAATAAAGCCTCGCATTATTAACTTTGAGAACAATAAGGTGAATGTCATTACAGGTAGTTCATCTACAGGTAAGAGCAATATTTATGCTATTATAGATTATTGCCTATTGTCAGGACGTCCAAACATTGTATTCCCTGTTATTAACGAAAATGCACGCTGGTATGGTTTGGAATTCAATGTGGGTGACAAGTTCTTTGCCATAGCAAGGAAAAGACCTACAGTAGATGTCGTTCCGCCAGAGCTGTATCTCCAATATGAACCTTTTCCAGAGCCATTTTATCCAATGTCATGTAATTCGCATGTCAATGATGCGAGACGTGAGTTAGATAGAGCTTTTGGATATAAATCCAATAAAGAACTTTTCTATCGTTCAAGCTTTGTTTTCAATGCTTTGACAGAAAATATAATAACTTCCCCATACGATTTTCTGAACTATAAATTCTATGGTATTGACATGTTTGAAGAAAAGGAAAATCGTAGTAAGTTTGTCGAATCTGTATTGACTCCTGATGTAGAACAGGTTGCCAAAATAAGTGAGGAACTTAAAGGGCTTCAGAAGAAAAAGAAAAGTTATGGTAGTTACAAAAAGTCATTAGGAAGCAAGACTGATGGTTTTAATGACCTTTTAACTCAACTTGTCAATATGTGTATTGATGCACAACTATTGACAGATATAATAAAAGACTATCCTGATGAAGACCAGATTTTTGCTTTGAAGCAAATTTTGGAAGAAAATACTGTTCCAAAGGAAGAAAAAGACAAATACGACGAAGAATTCAAGGCTTTGCAGGAAAAGCACTCGCGCATAAGTCTTCAGTTGACAAACATAAAACGTGCAAAGAAAGAACAGGAAGAATATATCAAGTCATTGGGAATGGTTGAAGACTCATTGAAACCTGTTGAAGTGCTGCACGAGAAAATTATCAGTCAAGGATCCAATATGTGGACATCCCATGTTGTAAAATCTCTAAAAAGTTCCTTGGAAAAGATATCATCAAACAAGCGATTGGTAGAGGCCTTGCCATTTGTTTCAGAACAGGCAACACATAGTCTGGAATTACAGTTGAAATCAATTGAGGATAGTATGGAGAAAATAACCAAGCAAAAAGGTTCTCTATACCAACAAGTTAATAATATACGACTAATTGGTTTCTTGGAATCTAAAATAGTAGAATTGGAACAACTTTGGCAAAAGAAACATAAGGAAGAATTAAAAAATATAGAAATCTTTAGCGAGGAAGATGCTCAGAGAATTTCTGTGCTGGAGCAAAAGAAGGAAGCTATGGAGCAAAAGCAGTTGACCACTATACCAAAACTGAACGAGTGCATCCAGCATGTTTTTGATGGATTCCAATATATGGAGCATTATGAGCACTGCTATACAAAATATGATATGAAACAGGAACGTCTCATGTTGAATGATGGTAAGTCTATGTTCAATTATGATGTAATAGGCAGTCAGTCCAACTATATGTTTCTTCATCTCTGTTTCTTCTTGGGCATTCATCGCTATTTCTTCGAGAATTTGAATATACGGCATATCGGTCAGTTCTTGTTTATAGACCAACCGAGTATACCATATTATGCAGGTTCGGAAAATGTAAAGACAACTGATAAGGAAAAATTACTTGATGCTTTCGCTGGTATCAACCGATTTATGAAATATGTGATAGAGGAGAAGAAAGAGCAATTCCAAATAATCCTTGTTGAGCATGCACCAGACACTTATTGGACAGGTGAAAACAAGTTGGATTATTTCGTAACCGAAGAAAGTTTTACGAATGGCAATGCCTTGATTCCCCAATATGTTTTAAAGCAAAACCAAGACAATGAAAATTAAAATAGGCAATATAAGCCATATGATAGTTCATTATGTGGGCAACAATAGCAGAGATGAAGGTATCTCTTTTTCTGAGAAGGAGCTTGACTTCACAGATATATCTTCGGATATAACATCCATGTTGGTTAAGTCTTTTGATACAAAAGAACCATGCCATTTCTACTTTGAAAGTACATTGGCATTAAACCCTATATATACATTTGTCAAGACTATATTTGGTGATGTGTCAAGATTCCAAGAGCAATCAGAGTTTATTGCAAAGATCCTCTATGAGAAAACATCGCATCCAATGACAAAATCGGGAGAGTTGAATATTGTTTATTTATCTGATTGTGAGATTGACGGCAAAAAGACCGATGCTATAGTAATGCTAAAGACAGAAAACAAGCAACCAGCTTACCAATATCTTCATACAGAGCATGGTTACGAGATAAAAAAGTCAGAGGTCATAAGTTTCTCAAAGATAGAGAAAGGTTGCTTGATTTTCAATATCAACGAAGAAAATGGCTATGTTGTTTTCTCTGTAGATAAAAAGTCAAAAGGCATTCAGTCTAAGTATTGGAAAGACGATTTTCTCCACGTTATGACAAATGCAACATCATACTCACAAACCAAGAATTTTCTAAATTCTTGCAAGGCTTTCATTGCGGACAATTACTCTGATGAATCAAAGGTAGAAAAAGCCAATCTTATATCTAAGGTAAGAAAGGCTTTGGGGCAGGCAGAAACCGTGTCAGTCCATGAATTTTCAAAAGAAATTTTCGGTGAAGGCGGTTTGGATAAGCAATTTGAAAGCTATTTGTCATCGAAAGAAAATCCTTGTCAAATGCAGGACATTGACATTCATATAGAAATGCCATTGGTAAAAAAGAAAAGTTCACTACCAAAAACGACTTTATATCTTGACTCCAATTTTGAGATAAATATATTGGGAGGACATGACAAAATTGTCCAAGGCTTTGATGAAGCTGCAGGAATGAATTACTATCAGTTTTTCTATAATAAGGAAAAGTAGTCGGTTTATATTAACTAATTCATTTGATGCTATGTTTGTAGAAGACAATAATATCTATATAGGTGGAACAAATGTCCTTCCTGAATGGGGAAAAGTTGTAGATTATAGCAAGTCCCTTTCTGAAGAACAGCAGAAAGAAATGCGCTCGAATGTTATTGAGCGTATACAGAAGATGTTCCGTGATTATTTGGAATTGGATAATGTTTCTTTCCTTTTTGGTACGGGGTCATCAATTCATTTAGGAGCAGCTTCGATACAAAACATTCCGTTTGCCGTAGAAGATGACATCCTTAAAGGCAAGAATAAGGATATTGCAAATGATTTCAAAGCTTACATTCAAAAGATGCAGAAGAATGTAACGAGTGGGTTAGAGAAAGATAAGGTCAGAACAGACTCCTATGGATGGAAGTATACTTATGATGGTGAGTTCTATAGAAATTGTGATGTCAAGAAGAAAACCGAAAAAGGGAATGAAATAGAGGTTGTTGATGAATATGGAGAAATAGAAGTCCCATTGGAATCTTTGTTGAATTACCTTATTGCCAATTTGTATGTAGCAGAAGCTGAGCAAGATAATGATAAAGTTACAAGATTAAGCAATTTGATTTCTGCCATCAAGAAGGCAATGTTCAATCTATGCGATGTTCATCTTAGAACGACCAGCGATAGAGATTTTGAGCGTATTAAGAGTAAAGGTTATAAGGAATTATTCAAAAAGGATAAATATATCTTTCATGAGAAGTTCTTGAAGTCTTTGTTACAAAGACCTTTAAATCTGAAACGTGCGAACATATTCACAAGTAATTATGACTTGGCTTTTGAATATGCTTTCGATAATATAGGAGTAAAATACATTGATGGCTTTTCTGGCTTTCATCATCGTTACTTTAAACCAGAGACATTTGACTATGATATATTTTATCCTGGTTCCACGACATCAGGTAAAGTGCAACGTATAGAAAAAGTTGTAAGATATTTCAAATTGCATGGTTCTATAACATGGGTAAAAGATCATGATTTGAATGCTTCAAATGTCTATGGAATTAAGGAATTGCCAATAGACTTAATAAAAGAAAAATCAAAGGATTCAGGCGAATCTTTTGATTATGGAGATTTGATGATATATCCATCTGCTGTTAAGAAGTCATATACATTAGATTTGCCGTATTCGGAACTTATCCGTCAGTTTAGTAGTGCAATTTCTCAACCTCAGTCAGTACTGTTTGCTATTGGCTATTCTTTCTGCGATGAGCATTTCAATGATATTATCTACCAAGCATTGTCAAATCCTTCTTTCACATTAATAATTGTAAATTTTCAAAAATCAGAAAAGTCTCAAGAGATTAAGCGTTTGAGAGATTTGAAAGATCCTCGTATCATTATATTTGAAGGAAATGACATTGGTGATTTCTTAACATTCTCAACAGAAATGATGCCAACTTTTACAGATGCTTCGTCTTCGGATGAAGTAATCAAGACTTTGGAAACATTGTTAAATAAATAGTGCAATACATTATGGAACAAGAAAGGCAAGTAGGTCATATAGTTTCCGTTGATAGTCTTACGGTATATGTCAAATTGGAGGATAATTTAAAGAGCCTATTTAAAAGTGGCTTTCATGAAATCTATCCAATAGCAAGAATCAATTCTTACATTATTATACCAGTAGGCGCAGATAGAATTGTCGCTATCGTCAATCGTGTTCAAACTCGTGAGGAAACTGAGTTGTGCAAAAGTAATAAAGCATTGTTCTTAACAGAATCTTCTCGATATTTGTCGGCTACCATGATTGGTACAATTGAAAACAATAAAAAATACGTCATGGGCGTTTACAACTATCCTATTTTGGACAATCCTGTATGGTATGTCGTAAGAGAGGATTTAGAGAAAATCTTTGATCAAAAGAAGGGAACAGAGCAAGTAAACTTTGAGGAGGATTTTTATTTGCCGATAGGCACATCACCAGCCTTTCCTGATTTTCAAATAAAGATAAATCCAGATAAATTCTTTGGTAAGCATGCTGCGATTTTGGGAAATACTGGTTCTGGTAAATCATGTACATTGGCGTCGATACTTCAAAGTTTGTTTCATAATAAATATAATGGTCAAAAGCTCCGAAATGCCCATTTTGTTATTTTTGACACCAATGGCGAGTATAAAAATGCCTTTACTTTGTCCGAAGATGATAAGGTAAATCCTTTAGCTATAAACAAGGAAGGATTGAAAATTCCACATTGGTTCATGAACTATGATGATTTGGATTATCTTTTTGAACCTACAGCAGGAAGTCAAGCTCCTATATTGAAAAGGGCTGTAGGTTTAGCAAAGAGTTCATCATCTACAGATACGCCACCCAAAACACTTTCTAAGTTCCAAGTATCCCGAATAAATTCTCTGTTGTCTTCTTTGCAAGAAGATAATTTCAAAATGAAGGCTTGTTTAATGGATGACTTGGATTCTGTGTTGAAGATGTTTCAAGATGAAAAGACTAAATCAAAGTCGGATATATATGATGAATTGATAGGGACATTGAAGGAACTAGCAAAAGGAAAGGGGACATTGACTAAAAATGATAAGGGATACATTAATGGTTCTGCTGATATAAGCATTATATCGTCTACATTGCCAAAGCTGCAAGAACTATTAGATAAATTCATTGCAGAGAAGAATGTTGCTTCAACATCAGAAAATCGTAATTTGGATTTGCCAATATTCTATAATTTTTCAGACTTATTATCAAGGTATTTCGATGTGGCTATTCGGGAACAGGAAACTTCGTCTGATCGCCTTTCAGAATATGTCTCTACGTTGAAAATGCGTATGCAGTCATTCAAAGATGATATACGTATCGCAAGTCCTTTGATGATGGATGCAACGGAAGATATAGAAGAAGTCCTTGTCAAGTTTATTGCTTTTGTTCTTGGTGACTATTGTAAGATTTACAAAAGTAATGATACAACTTTATATGCAGAATATATAAAGTATATTGGTGAATCGAAGATTGCTGAATCTTCTAATCAGGTAACAATTCTTGATATGTCCCTGCTACCATCAGAAGTGTTGGAGACTATCACAGGATTAGTTGGAAGAATAATCCTTGAATTTGTTTCGAGATTCAAAGAAGCTGATAGAGGTTCTATGCCTATTGTTATGGTATTGGAAGAAGCACAGAACTATATACCGGAAATTAATAAAAAAGACCGAACGTCAATTTCACGAAAGGTGTTTGAACGCATAGCACGTGAAGGACGAAAATATGGACTGTCCTTAGTAATTTCAAGTCAGAGACCATCAGAATTGTCTAAGACTGTTCTTTCTCAATGCAATAGTTTTGTTATTCATCGTCTTCAGAATCCAGACGATCAACAATATATTCGTAAGTTGGTATCTTCTGCAAGCTCAGAAGTTCTGAACCAGTTACCAATATTGCCACAACAACATGCTGTCATATTGGGTGATGCTGTAAGAACTCCTGTAATGGCACGAATAAACACGGCAAATCCAAGACCAAAGAGTGAAAATCCGAAGTTCATTAAAAATTGGTTGAAAAAAGGCAAGGATGGCAGTTTCTACCATTCTGTATGTGATGAGTGGCAAAAAGAATAACAAATAATTAAACATATTTATGGAAACAATCATAAGTATATTGTTAGCACTCTTGAGTGCTTTTCTTGGAGGCTATTTCGGAGCATGGTTCCAACATAGCTTCCAAAACCGAAAGGTGAATAAGGTGCGTAAGATTGCAATCAAGGCATTGGATGTGTTCTGTCGCTATGTCAAGCAAGGACAAACTTTCGACAAGGCTGCATCAGAATTCAATAATTCCCTTGATGTTGTGGAGAAGAGAGCCGTTCTTGTAGCTTTGTGCAAGTTAGGCATACCTGTTGTTAAGCCTATAAATGACTTATTTCAAATAGAAGAAGTGAAGTTTGAGCATAAGTTAATCGATAAGGATACTTTAGACTTGATGAAAGGTCAAGTTAACAAGGGAAACTGCGATGATTTGTTCTTTTCGGATGTCGATGCCTATTTCTCCTCTAATACAAGGTTGTTGGCTGTACGAGCTGTGGCAAAGAAATATGTGGATTTGGATTTTTCAAAGTGCGAGTGGGATAAAGATAATAATATACTTAAGCATTCTAAGGATCCATTGCAAATGTTTACCCTTGGAGAATTGAACATTTTGTCAGTATTTAGAATTCGCTCTTGTTGGCATGAATATTTTGATGGTAATGGTAAGCCTATTCTTGCAAGAATGGAAGAACTCAAGAAGGAGATAGACCTAGGCTTGTGGGACACATATCTATTTTGGGATTGGGAATCTTATCAGAATGTGCAGAGTCAGAACTTTATGGCACAGACATTTGTCAATATGATGAATACCAATATGCAAAAAAATACTCAATTAGATAATCAAAAACAATCTAAAGAGTGTGAAGATAAGCAGTAAAAATAGCAAACATTTATGAAAGGAATAGTATTAGCAGGAGGAAGCGGTACACGACTGTACCCAATCACTAAAGGAATTAGCAAACAATTGATTCCAATTTTTGATAAGCCGATGATATATTACCCAATATCAGTATTGATGTTGGCAGGTATCCGTGAGATACTCATTATTTCAACACCATTCGACTTGCCAGGCTTCAAGCGCCTTTTAGGTGATGGAAGCCAGTTCGGCGTGAAGTTCGAGTATGCTGAGCAGCCATCGCCAGATGGCTTAGCCCAAGCCTTCATTATCGGAGAGAAATTCATTGGCAATGATTCCGCTTGCCTCGTATTAGGCGATAACATTTTCTATGGAGCAGGCTTAAACCAGATGCTGCATCAGGCAGTAGTTGATGCCGAGCAGAACAACAAGGCAACCGTTTTCGGTTATCGCGTCAGCGACCCAGAGCGCTATGGCGTGGCAGAGTTCGATGAGCAAGGCAATTGCCTGAGCATCGAAGAGAAGCCAGAGCACCCAAAGAGCAACTACGCCGTAGTAGGCCTCTACTTCTATCCTAATAAGGTAGTAGATGTAGCCAAGAACATCAAGCCATCCGCTCGTGGCGAGTTGGAAATCACCACCGTGAACCAGGAGTTCTTAAACGATAAGGAGTTGAAGGTTCAGACCATGGCAAGAGGATTTGCCTGGCTCGATACCGGAACCCATGATTCTCTTTCTGAAGCATCCACCTTTATTGAAGTCCTGGAGAAGCGCCAAGGCTTGAAGGTAGCTTGCTTGGAAGGTATTGCATACCGTCAGGGATGGATTACCGCAGAACAGTTGAGAGAGAATGCTCAGCCTATGTTGAAGAATGACTACGGCAAGTATCTCCTTTCAATACTTGAAGAGAAAAATCAAACACTAAAAAAGAATTTAGAATATTAGAACATAATGAATATAATTAAAACAGATATTGAAGGCGTACTCATTATAGAGCCACGCCTCTTCCGTGACGCTCGTGGCTACTTCTTTGAGAGCTTCAGCGAGCGAGAGTTTGAAGAGAAAGTAACCCCAATCCTGGGACACAGTGTTCACTTCTGCCAAGACAACGAGTCTATGAGTAGCTATGGTGTAATGCGAGGCTTGCACTTCCAGCGCCCACCTTATACCCAAAGCAAATTGGTACGCTGCGTAAAAGGTAGAGTACTTGATGTAGCAGTAGATATTCGTAAGGGGTCGCCAACCTATGGCAAGCATGTAGCGGTAGAGTTGACAGAGGACAATCATCGTCAGTTCTTCATTCCGAAGGGGTTTGCCCACGGCTTCGCCGTCCTCTCAGAAACAGCCGTCTTCCAGTACAAGTGTGATAACTTCTATCATCCGGAAGCCGATGGTGGCATCAGCATCCTTGACGACACCTTAGGCATAGATTGGAAAATCCCAACCGATCATGCTAATCTCTCAGAGAAAGATACGAAGCATGCCATGCTGAAAGACTTCGATTCACCATTCGATATCAATGTAGACTTATACAAATAGGGTCTTATGGCTGATAAAGAAGTTTTAGAGCAAATGCCGTTAATGATATGGATAATACTATTTCTGAGATAAATTACAACGACCCTATGACTTTCTTTGATATAGAGAAGGTGATGGGAAAGGTAATCTGTAAAGAGCTGAAGAGCAATTCTCTAAAATAAGAAATGCATGTCGTTGATTTATCGTTTGTAAATAGATCAGACCTCCTAGCTCGCTTGAAAGAAGGGGATAAGGATTATAAGTCTATGCTTCTGTTACTATGTTGAAAAATCCGATGAGGTGAAGGAGTGCGCTTAGGCAATCCTTCACCCTAAAAGATAATGCAAACGAGCGCAATGAAAGCTGGCTTTCAAATTGCCGAGTGCAGCTTATCTTCTGCAAAACGATAATAAAATTACTTTATTCAAAAAACAACACGTTTAACTACTTGTAAAATATAGGGAACGCTGTAATGGTGATATACAGTGTAACAACCAAAGCTGTATATGCCAGTAAAATGACACTATTTATGGAAACAATCATTTTAGATACTTTGCAAGCACAAAATTGGTGGTTGTGTAAAGTCTCTCTTTGGGATTACTTGGAAGCGGTAAAACCTTCTACAGCTTTCGATTTTGAAATCCAAAGAGGAATAGTAAAAAATATATATTTGGATACGATATTAGATTCAATTGTAGTAGGTGAACCTTTCCCACCTCTAACTTTATTGGTGGAAAATCCAAAAATAGAGTCTTCCTCCTTAATCATAGATGATTTCTATATATTGGATGGCTTGCAGAGGACATATCGCCTGTGGATTTACAAACAGATTATTGATATGGCTAAGGCTAAGGATCTCTTTGGACCATCTTGGAGAAGTTTGCATGATGTCATTTCAGAGATGCGGCAACGTTTTCCAGAAGCAACCCAAGTGATACCTTATGCTGTATTACAAAAAATGTTTACTGCAGAAAGCAATGTTTTTTTGGAAAAGTTAGAACAAGCTTTTAAGGAATTTAACTTATATCTCTATATTTGGGGGAATCTTACGGAAAAAGAAGTTGTGAACAAAATGTTGTTGTTGAATGCTGGGCAAATGCGTGTGTCTTTGCAACATCAATATGAACTAATGTTTTTACGTGTTTTTTCCGATTTGAATATTCCAATAACATTGGTCCGCACAAAGGATTCAGATTATATGGATGTCAAGCGTGGTATTCGGCAACCAGGTCAGTTTCTTTTTACAACATTAGTAATAGGTCTTCGTTCTTTTATAGAATGTAAACCTGTAAGATTGGACCGAAAATTCAATTTAAATGACGAGGAATGCATCTCTGAAGAAGATGCTTCATTCTATTTTGATAAGAAATTCTTGGAACAGTTTCTCGGCATTATATATCAGTTTGATAAAAAACTATCATCATTGGATAATGCATTTAAAAAATGGATAGTCAAAGATACTTCTATATCTAGCGTATTAGGTGCTGTCGGATATTGCATAAAGCAAAAATGTAATGATGAGAATGAATTTAGAGTAAAGACCATTCAAGACCTTAAGTCTATCTTATTTACTATATTTGGAAAATCCTCTTCCTTTAAACTAGTAGATTTTGAGCGTCAATATTCTAGATTGTCAAGTGTTAGAATTAATATTGGCAGTGTGCTTCGAAAGGCAATATTCAATTACTGTAAATGTTTAATAGATAAGACTCCAATAACTTGGGAACAGGCTTTTTTGATGTCAAATGCTATGAGAATAAAGGAGGAAAACGATGATTAGAGCTGAGATCTTTCAAGAACTTTTCAAAGTAGCTATTGATGAAGCTAGTGATTTATCTATGGAAGAAAGAACTACATTGAGTGAAGCCTTAGCATATGATTTGCTCAACGGAATATCTTACATGCAAAACAAAACGCAATTTGCGTATTTATCAAATTTATTCGATTTCTTAATGCGCACATCTTTGGATTTTGATGAGGATGTAGATTATTCACATCTTAATAGCTATATAAATGAAACTTTTGTCGATATCAACAAAAAGAGAATGTTCGCATATAAAGGACATTCTCTGATGGTTGCAAATACGGACAGTCTTGGTAACACTATCTTGGACAATGTGTTTTATGTGATAGAGGCATTGGCTAGTATAGAATCACATCGGACAGGTTTGTTAAATTTGATAAGATCTAATGCTCCAGACCAGTATGTCTTACTGTTTGATGCCGTACAATTTAATGGATCGGGTATAGATTTATATTCTTATGCTTATCTCAAATATCTAGAAACAGAAAAAATAGAAATAGATAGCGATTTGATATGGGATTGGAACAGTTCTGTTTCTACTATCAATACAGGCTTTATTAGTACTGTCATTTATTCTCAATATTATGACGTTTATGATGTAATTAACGAATGGCATCATGCAAATGATGTATTAGTAGCATTTTTGAAAATGTATCAAGTATTGGAATATATGGGTTATAGAAGAAAGATGGTGGATATAGTGAAGGGTTCTGATATTAAAAGTTCCTTTTTGATGCATGTTAAGAATCTGAATACAACTTTTAATGAAAGGTCTGCACTTAAGGAGCTTTTTTTGCATGATATTGAATCTCTTAAAGATAAAATTACAAAGATAGACCCTGCAATCACTGCCTTTATTCGAAAGTATTGGATGCATGATGGTAAAAATCCTTATTTACAGGTTACCGATGCAACAACTCCTAAGGCTTCTATAAATCCTAAAATAGCCACTTTTATCTATGATGTGCGGTGTGCTATAGTCCATAACAAAGAAAGTGAGTTCCACATAACGTATAGTAATGTTGATAAATACAGATGTTTATTGCCATTGATGAAAGAGATTCTTTCTCTGATGCCAGGGATTATCATGAGATGTTTGAATAGACACAATGTTGGTATAGCATATAGTGTAAAAGAATTGAAACTATATTAATATGATAAGAATATTATGTCAACTTAAACTTCAGATAATAATAAACGAATAGCGAAGAATGCGATACTTCTGTATTTCTGAAAGCTCTTTTTTATAAAAGAATGACTTATGAATAATTTCAACGACATACAAATCATTGTCATGGCTGGTGGCGTAGGCAGCCGCTTCTGGCCAATGTCAACCCCCGATTACCCAAAGCAGTTTATTGATGTGATGGGTGTCGGCCGTTCCCTCATACAGTTAACAGTAGATAGATTGAAGCCAATCTGTCCTGTCGAAAACATGTGGGTAGTGACAAACGAGAAATACATTCGCATTGTAAAAGAGCAAATCCCTGACATGCCATTAGATAACATATTATCAGAGCCGGAGGCTCGCAATACCGCTCCATGTATTGCTTATGCTTGCTGGAAAATCCAGAAGAAGCATCCTGATGCCAACATCGTGGTGACACCATCCGATGCCCTGGTGATCAACACCTCGGAGTATCAGCGAGTGCTCAGCAAGGCTTTGAGCTATACTTCCGATAAGAACGCCATCGTTAGTTACCATCGGTATCAAGCCAAACCGCCCGGAAACAGGCTATGGCTATATCGCCGCAGCAGAGCCAACATCAGTAGATGAAATCTACAAGGTTGAGGCTTTCAAGGAAAAGCCAAACCTGGAGACAGCTGAGCAATACCTTGCTGCTGGCAACTACTATTGGAATGCCGGAATCTTCGTATGGAACATTGATACCATCAGCAAGGCAATCCGTACCTTCCAGCCAAACCTTGCCAGCATCATGGATGAGATGGCTCCTTCTTTCTATACCGAAAAGGAGAAAGAGGTGGTCGGCAAACTATTCCCAACCTGCGAGAAGATCAGCATCGACTATGCGGTAATGGAGAAGTCGAAGGATATCTTTACGCTGCCAGCCGAGTTCGGATGGAGTGACTTAGGTAGCTGGGGCAGCCTCCGCACCTTGCTTCCGCAAGATGAGGCTGGCAATGCCAAAGTAGGCAAGGACATTCGTCTATATGAATGCAAGAACTGCGTGGTTCATGCAGCAGATGAAAGTAAGGTGGTAGTTCAAGGCTTGGATGGTTATATCGTTGCCGAGAAGCACGACCAGTTGCTTGTTTGCTCATTGAAAGAAGAACAGAGAATTAAGGAGTTTGGAAAATAACTATAATGTACATGATAAAGAATATTGATTATGAAGGTAACAAAATATGAGATAGATATGCTCGGTGTTGGTGCTGCTGATGCTTTCTTGATACATTTTTTTGATGAGAATGAAACTCAACATGTAATTTTGGTTGACGCTGGTTACTATGATAATGGTAAAGATATTTGTGATTTCATTGTAAAACGGTATGGAACGTATACTATAGATTTGGCTATATGTACCCATTGTGATGATGACCATTATGGAGGATTTATCTATATTTTACAAGAAATGCTTATTCATCCTCAAAAAAGTGTTGATATTAAGAAAATCTTAGTGAATGATCCTGGTGATTGTATAACAGAAGAAGATGTAAAATGGTACGAGAATAGAGATAATGTTATAAAAGAGGCTCGTACAGTATATGATAGTCATGGGACCAATCTATTGGAGTTGATAGGTGAAGTTAAGAAAGAACGTACCCTTGTGTCAGAACAAGCTTTTTCTGATGGACATTGTTATGAGTTTGAGGGTATCATAGATATAATTGCTCCATCATCATCATTTTATAGGAATCAGGCGTTACAATTTAGAAATAAATTGCAAGCGTATGATTATGTATTGAAAGAAGATGAGGATGATGCTATTGAAATTCCCGAAACGAAAAAGATTTATAGCAAGAAATTAATAGGTAAAGACCCTTCTTCACACAATAAAAGTAGCATCATGTTTTTGTTTAAGCCAGACGATGGAAGGAAATTTTTATTTACTGGTGATGCCGATGGTGATGCTTTCGATAATATTGCCTACCAATCTGATATAGAACAAATAAAAGACATTTATTGGTTGAAAATACCCCATCATGGTAGTGCTTATAACGTCACCAATGATATGGTTAATCATTTGAAACCTAAGATGGCATTTGTATCTACTGAAAAGTATGGACATTATCTTGATAAAGCTGTAGTCGGGGCTTTCAAAAAGGCTGGAACGAAAATATATTCCACTCATAATACAATGAATGTTTGGCATCATTGTAATACAGATGGCAGAGATGATTATTCAACTGCAGATCCAATTTAATTAAATTAAATAGTCATAATATTATGGATAAAGATAATAAACGAATCGGTCTTGCTCTATCGGGTGGAGGTTATAGAGCTGCTGCTTATCACATAGGTACATTGAGGGCGCTTCATAAATTGGGAATATTGGAGAATGTTGATGTAATTTCATCTGTTTCTGGAGGCTCTATTACTGCCGCTTATTATGCATTAAATAAGGAAAAAGGATATGAAGAGTTTGAGAGAGACTTCATCGCAAGTCTCAAACACAATGTCCTATGGTTAGCTGTAATTGAAATCTTATCAGCATTTGGTATTGCGATTTTGTTTGCTTATATAACACCTTGTGGATTTGAGTGGCTTACTATAATTGTAGAGATACTTGTGTTATTGATGCTTGGATATTATATATTGCCTGTTAGTAGGTTGATAGAATATGCATATAACTTGCAGTTTTTCAAAAAGGCAAAATTGTCTGCACTTCCTCCAATACCAATCCTTGCAATTAATGCTACAGATTTATCTACAGGTAATCAGTTTACTTTTTCGCAAGATAGGATGGTATGCTATCCTTACAAAAAGTGTCTGCAGTTCAATACTGATAATTTTCCATTGGCAAAGGCGGTAATGGCCTCCTCTTGTGTGCCATTTGCTTTTTCGCCTATTAAAATTGGTAAAAAATATCAAACAGGGCAATGTGATAAAAGTCCTTTATTGGTAGACGGAGGTCTGTATGATAATCAAGGTGCTCATAAATTTGAGGGTCACGATAGACATTTTTTTGTTGATTATGCCATTGTGAGTGATGCTGGAAATACAAAAATATCTTCAAAATGGTGTGTAAATTTATTTTTGACATTAAAAACAACGTCTGACATCTTGATGCGTCGCATTAAGAATTTCCAACGACAACACAATAGTTACATACCAGACTATAAGAAAAAGGTATTATATGCATACAATGATTTAATGTGGAATGAGTATGAGAGCTTTCCTGGACGATTTGTTCAAAACATCAAGGATGGTTATATAACTAAGCAAGTTCTTGATGCGCATGGAATTTCGAACGAAATGCTTTCTCAATTAAGAGATGCTCAGACATATGAAGATGCTTTCAAAGAGATTCTTTCATTGGTTGAGAAAAATATAGGTTGGCAACAACTTTTGCAACGAGTTCCCAAGAATCATACCGTTGCCGTAAAAGTTTGCACTAATTTGGTTGGGCTTACAGATAAAAAAATAAATGCTCTGATAGAACATTCTGAGTGGATGACAGAAGTGCAGGTTCGCATGCATTTGCCTTTCTTGCTTAAAAATAATTAGGAACCTGGCGCAGACCTTTGATGGTCCGCCAACTTTATAGCACAGCGGTTCCGATTAGCAAACTAGAGATTCTGATTTTTAATGTAAATGTGATAAATTCTATCATCACAAAGTGATTCCAATCATTTTTAAATAGTATAGTATGAAGTGTTATAACATAAATTTCAAAGGATACAGAAGGGATTGTTATAAAGCAACCCTTCCACATTATTCTGGCATATACATGGTATATAGATGTACTTATGATTTAACAACAAACAAAGTTACTCTTATAGAGATAATCTATATAGGTAAGGCTGTAGATTTGTGGGATCGTATAAATCATCACGATAAGTATATTCAGTTTCTAGAGACTTGTGCAAGTGGTGAAGAGATTTGCTATGCTTATGCTAATGTAAGTATGGATGACTTAGATATAGTTGAGAATGCTTTGGTTTTTGCACAGAAACCTCGACTTAATTCTGATTTGGTCGATTCCTTTAATCATGAGAGTGCAGGCTTTTTGGTAGAGGGTAAATGTGCTTTGTTGGATTATACAGATTTTACTATAGGGTGATATGAAGAAGAAAAGTGAGATCCGAAAAGTTAGAAAAGTGAAACATGAATACGTTAATTGGGATGAAGATGCAGAACGCTTGGTTTTATATGCTGATGTAATGGGATTTAAAAGTCGAGTAATGACAAAATCTTATGAGCAGTTGAAACAAGAATTCCTTGATTTTCGTAAAGCATGGGATGCTCGTGTTTTGCCATTACAGTTGAATGATTTCTTGAAGTTTGTACAATTCTCGGATAGCATGATGATTGTAGTTAAAGGTGTTGATGGGAAGATGTTTAATCTTTTAACGAAAGCATCAATTTCTCTTATGCAGATTGCTATGGAAAAGAAATTTCCGCTTAAGGGAGCCATTGCTCAAGGTACCTTTGGCTTTTATGCAGATCGACAGTTATATTTTGGACAACCACTTTGTGATGCTGCTGTCCTTCATGATCAGTTGAAGTTTTATGGTATAGCAGTACATCATTCTGCCGAGAAGACGGTTCGTTCTTATTCAACTGAACTTCTTCCATATAGTAAAACACCGATTTATATAGATAAGGGAAAAGTTTGCCATTATCATTTGTGTTGGAATCTGCTTGATAAAAAATATCAAAGCAATGATATAACTGATATTTGTGAAAAATGGCTTCAAACTATAGAGGAGTCTGTTTCTGGTGAACCTAGAATGTATGTAGATAGAACACTCGAAATACTAAGAAATGATAGTGAGGAATACCAAACTAATCCTCATGGAAAAGAGAAGGGTGATACAGATAATATAGAAGCATAGAAGAGTAAATATCACTAGTGCTTGTCCTGGTTTTTATGTATCTATTAAAGGGTACTCTCAATCAAGGAAAAATGGCAGTGGTACTGGCAGATTCATAACGTGTGAATGGAAAGACGAATCATCTGAAGGATCAATTGATAGAGTTCTTGTATTTGCCAGAGGTTGAGGATGATACAATTTGGGAGAATGATAGAAACGAGTTTTTTAAATCAATAGAAAAGAAAAGGTAAATGTCAAATCAAACATCAGATAACAATAAGCGAATAGCGAAGAATACCTTGCTTCTTTACTTCCGAATGCTCTTTATGATGGTAGTCTCGTTATATACGAGTCGTGTCATATTGAATGCATTGGGAGTAGAAGACTTTGGTATATATAATGTGGTAGGTGGAGTAGTGGCGATGTTCACTGTCATATCAGGATCGCTTTCGGCGGCCATAAGCCGATTTATCACATACGAATTAGGAAAGGGAGATCAAAGTAAACTCAATAGGATATTCTCTGCTTCTGTAACCATACAATTGTTACTGTCTCTGATAATCGTTGTATTGATAGAGTCAGTAGGTGTGTGGTTCTTGAATGCTAAGATGACGATACCTGAAGATAGAATGGCTGCTGCCAATTGGGTGCTGCAGTTCTCTATCATAACCTTTGTCATCAACCTGATTAGTGTACCCTATAATGCGGCAATCATAGCACACGAAAAAATGTCGGCGTTTGCCTATATCAGCATTCTGGAGGCTGTATGTAAGTTGGCTATTGCTTTCCTTATTATAGTTTCTCCAATAGATAAGTTGATATTCTATGCGATATTGATGTGCGCAGTCTCTATTATTGTCCGATTTACCTATGGACATTATTGCAAAAAACACTTTGCAGAATGCAACTATCATTTCCGTTGGGATAAGGAAATTCTGAAAAAGATGTTTGGGTTTGCTGGATGGAATTTTATCGGGGCATCATCTGTTGTATTGCGAGATCAAGGTGGCAACATCGTGATAAACCTCTTTTATGGTCCTTCTGTGAATGCAGCTCGAGGAATTGCCAATCAGGTGAATGGAGCCATCATGGGATTTGTCTCTAATTTTATGACGGCATTAAACCCTCAGATAACCAAGTCGTATGCAGCAGGGGATAGACAATATATGATGACTTTGATATTCCAAGGTGCTCGATTGTCTTTCTATATGCTCCTGTTACTGTCGTTGCCAGTATTGGTCAATACACATTATATCTTAGTCATTTGGTTAAAGTTGGTGCCGGAGCATGCTGTGCTATTTGTCCAGTTAATATTGGTATTCGCTATGAGTGAATCAATATCGAACCCTCTGATTACAGCAATGCTTGCCACTGGTAAGATTAGAAACTATCAAATTGTGGTTGGTGGTTTGCAAATGATGAATCTTCCCATCTCATATATTTGCTTGCGGTTGGGATGTATGCCAGAGAGCGTATTATTAGTTGCTATAGTCATTTCTCAATGTTGCTTGGCAGCTCGCCTTTATATGCTGCGTGGTATGATTGGTTTGTCTTCTCTTCTATATATGAAGAAGGTCTATCTTAATGTCATTATAGTTACGTTGCTATCGCTTGCTGTTCCTGGTTTACTTTCTAAATATATGGAAGAATCTTTTGTCTCGTTTGCAGTATTATCATTAGTTGCTATAGTTTGTACGCTAATAGTAGAATTCTATGTTGGCTGCAATGGTAAAGAACGTGAGTTCGTAGTTGATAAGGTTAAAGAATTAAAGAATAAAATTATAAAGAAATGATAGATATAAAAAATCCTGCAGATTGTTGCGGATGTACTGCGTGTGCTAGTATATGTGCACATAACGCAATAACAATGAAGCCTGATGCACTTGGCTTTCTATATCCAGAGGTGGATAAAAGTAAGTGTGTGGAATGTGGTTTGTGTGAGAAAGTGTGCGCCTTCAATGATCAATATGATAAATCTGATAATGTTGCCCCTGCCACTTATGCTGGTAGGAATAAGAACATTGAAGAATTGCGTGAAAGTCGTAGTGGTGCTGTGTTTATTGCTTTTTCTAATTATATATTAGATAATGGAGGTGTTGTGTATGGTGCAGGTTATACTGATCACTTTCGGGTAGTTCACAAGCGAGCTACAACAAAAGAGGAACGCAATGAGTTTAAGGGGAGTAAGTATGTTCAAAGTGACTTGACTGGCATATTTAAAATGGTCAAAGATGATTTGAAGGCAGGTCGAATGGTATTGTTTTCTGGTACACCATGTCAAACGGCAGGACTCCATTCGTTTGTTCCTAAGAGATTGCAGGAGCAATTATTCTTGGTAGATATCGTATGTCATGCGGTGCCGTCTCCGTATCTTTGGAGGGATTATCTAGATTATCAAGAGAAAAAGCATAAAAAGCGTATTGTAAAAACCGATTTTCGTGATAAGACTCATGGCTGGTATTCTACTTATTTGGAAAAATTTACTTTTGCAGATGGTACTTCTTTGACGGATTTTGGTCACCGCTATTTTTTTTGTAGCGGTCTAAGTGTTCGTCATTCTTGTGCAGAATGTAAATTCTGCAATATGACTAGACCATCAGATATTTCGATTGGTGATTTTTGGGGAATTGAGAATGTTGCTCCTGCCTTTAATTCAGACAATAAGGGAGTTTCTTTGGTAATTGTTAATACTGAGAAAGGAAAACGATTGCTTTCAGGATCAGAAAGTGAACTGAATCTTTTGGAAGTAGAAACATCTCAAGTTCTGCAACCAAATTTGATTCATCCAACACCTGCCAATCCGTTGCGTCAAAAGTTTGAAGATGACTACAAGAACAAAGGATATCTGTATGTGTTGACGAGATATGGAAATGTAGGATGGAGATATAAAATGAAAACTTTAAAAGATAAAATAACCCGTAAACTTTCATTGAGATGAAAATAGGTATATTAACATTTCATAGAGCACATAATTATGGAGCGGTGTTGCAAGCTTATGCACTTGTAACCTATTTTATCAATTGTGGTCTTGAAGCTGAAATCGTCGATTATAGACCAGAAGCGATAGAGGGAGCGCATGGTACAATTCCTTGGGGACGTATCAAAAGAATGTCTGTCAAAGGTAAAATTAAATTTCTCATTAAAATACTTCCTTTTATATTTTTAAGATATAAACGAGCTAAAGTTTTTGAGAAATTCATAGATGCCTTGCCTACCTCTTCAAAGACATATACATCAAAAGATACAGAAATATGCAATTATGATTATTTGGTTTCTGGAAGTGATCAAGTATGGAATCCGTATATAACAAGAGGATTTGATCCATTTTACACTGGTCAAATTAAGACTGATGCAAAATTTATATCTTATGCTGCAAGTGCAGAGATAACGCCAAAGCAGAATGCTATCGAGGAGTACAAAAGCATTCTTAATAACTTTGAGCGCATATCTGTCAGGGAATCAATATTTCAAAAACAGTTGTCTAGCCTGACTGGCAAAAAAATAGAGCAGGTCTTAGATCCGATATTCCTATTGACACCTGAGCAATGGAAGGACTTTTCGGTTAAGCCATTTAACGATGAACCGTATATTTTGGTTTACCAAGTGAAAAGAGATGCCAACGTGTTGCGTTATGCACACGAGTTGGCTGCAGCTCATCATTGTTGTGTTAAAGAAATAACAGCAGAAGCTGAGCTCTTCCCTAATTCAGAACGTTATGTCTCATTGTCACCTCAAGAGTTTGTTGGTGCTTTTGTTAATGCAAAGATGGTCGTTACGACCTCATTTCATGGTACAGCTTTTTCTGTAATGTTTGAAAAACCATTCGTTACAATGATGTTTGGTACTCCAGGCGATTACCGTGCTTTGGATTTGATGAATACATTAGGTATTGAAGGTGCTACTATCACTCCTAGCAGCAAAGGGGCGGATTTTGTCTGTAAGCCAACTGTAGCTATGAATCTTGATAAAATGTTAAATGTTTCAAAGTCATATTTAGAATTCAATGTTTAGTTCAATAAATACTGATGATAATTATAGAAGCTATCCTTTTATAGTTCTATTATTGATAGGATTGTATCTATGTGAGGGAATGTTTGGCTTATTGCCAATGACAAAATTCTTCTTTCCTGTTTACTTCTTGTTCTTTCTATCGGGGTATAAAAACGATACTCCATTTTCTAAGCCATTGTTATTGTTGATGGTTAGTATGGTGTTGAGTATGTTTTCTTGTTTGATATTTCATAATCAAGATGTAATCTCTTCATTTGGAAGTAATGTCACTTACGCTGCAATTGCTATTTTTTTTCTTTTAAGAAAGATGAATATTAATCCAAATACTATTGAACGAGTCTTGTTTTGGATGTTTGTAATTTTTTGTGCTTGTTATATATACCAAATTATGGTTTTACCCAAATTGTTTTTTCTGTCTAGTGACAAGTTTGTAAATTATGATCTCCCGATTTTTTTAAGGAGAATTAGATTGCCAGGGATGAGCTTAGTTGGATTGGGGGCGTTATTTTCTTTGAATCAGATTTTAGTTGGACAACGTAAGTACATTTTCTCTTTTGTGTTGGCACTTATTGTAATCTTACTGTTTGGTTTCAGAACTTTACTTGCCTTTATTGCAATCTTTTCATTTGTAATGATAATAAGAATTTATGGATTTTCTTATAAGATTTTGCTTTCTTTTGTCTTTTTATGTTTAGTAGCATGGGGCTTTTCTGTAACAGAATTTGGACAGGAAATATTTGGTGCAATGTTGGAAAGACAAGATAATGATCAAACATTTGCAAATAAAGACTATATCAGATATACTACTCTGTTCTACTACTATGGACAGCATTACCAAAATCTTTTGGAAATGTTTTTAGGATCAGGTCTTCCAGAGAGGGGAACTGGTAGTATCTATGAAGCATACTATACAAAATTGGAGAGTTGTGGCATTCATTATTTTGATTGGGGATTATTAGGCATTAGTTGGATGATGGGTATGTTGAGTCTTGTTGCTATGATATGGTATCCTATTCGAGCTTTCTTAACAAGAATGCCTAATGATAAATTATATCTATCAGTTTGGTTCGGGTATTTGTTTGCATGTGCCTTTACTTCTGCGGAATTTGTACGACAGGGTTGTTTCTTGGTACAGGGTATAGCATTATATCTTATTACGATATATAGTAATCAATATAGTTATGAAAAGGATTATAATTGTGAATAATGGTACTCTTCCTTTGCCAGCGGTAAAGGGAGGAGCGGTTGAAACGTTAATAGACTTGTTGGTAAATGAGAATGAAAAAAGAGGTTGTTTTCATTTTGAAGTCTATTCGATCTTTGACGAAGAAGCTATGAACGCTTCTCGTAAATACAGATATTCAACTTTTCATTTTGTTAAGATAGGTAGCTTCAGATACAAAATGAAACACCTGTTTACAAGAATTTTTAATGCTTTATGTAATCGGCTAGGTGGTTATTACCATTCGTATCCACTTCATAAGCAGATAGTGAATGATGTAAATAAGGCTCCAGATGAATATACTGCAATTTTATTGGAAGGAAGTGGCCTTGATGCTTGTTTTTTGAAGAAAAGAACAAGACTACCGATCATTCAACGTATTCATAATGTACCCTTTCGTCCAATGCGTAAATTTGATAAGCAAAGTGCGCAATGTACTGACTTGTATTTAGGTATCTCTAAGTATATTTGTGATGTACTGAAAAAAGAGGAAGGTAATTACTGTAGCAATATAGAATTGTTGTACAATTCAATTCCTTTTGATAGATTCAATAGAATTGTAGATGAAAAAGAAATTTTAGACTTGAGAAAAAATCTTGGTTTTGATAAAACGGATTTTGTCGTTATGTTTTCTGGACGTCTAAGGGAGTATAAAGGTGTTAAGGAGCTTCTGATGGCTATTGAAAAATGCAAAGAATATTCTTCGATTAAACTCCTTGTTGTTGGTAGTCACATTTTCTCAAGTAATCAAAAGACTGATTTTATAGAATCATTAACTCCTGTTGTTGAAAGACTAGGTGATAAGGTTAAATTTACTGGCTTTGTTAAATATGAAGATATTTATAAATATTATAAAGTAGCAGATATATGTTCCTTCCCTTCTACATGGGAGGAACCTTTCGCCTTAACTTGCTTGGAAGGAATTACTTGTGGAAAACCTGTTGTTATCACTGAGTCGGGTGGTATGCCCGAGATTGTAAACGAGCAATGTGCAGTAGTGGTCCCTAACGACAATTGGCTGGCTGACAATCTCGCCCATGTGTTTGTAAATCTCAGCAAAGATAGGGACTTGATTTCTAAAATGGGGATTGCTGCTAAGAAAAGAGCAGAATTGTTTTCACCGGAAAAACAATACAATCGTTTTGTAGAGCTTATAAATAAACATATAAAATGTACAACATATTGATTCCTTTTGTAAATGCCATCGATCCCACATCTGGGGGAGTAGAGCGCGTTTATCACAATCTTGGTCCTGCCTTAAAAAGGTTAGGATGTAATGTTTATGCTTCATTCAATATTAGAACGAAGTATGACTTTTCATCTGTTTATACAGAAGCTTTTTATTTGGGTGATATTACAGGTAGAAAATCTTATAATAAACAATTAGAGAAGATCATTCGTAAGAACAATATCAATATAGTAATTTGCCCGTTCCCAAGTTGGCAACTATTTGATTTCTTTTCAAGGCAAAAGGCGTTAAAGGTGTTTTTCCACGTTCATAATGTGCCATCAAAGATTATGTATCCGGATGTGTCGATAGTGCCACCCTGTCTTATTGATACATTTGTAGGAGAATGGGCGAAAAAAACACGCTATGCTATTCGCTTTAAATCATCTTTCAAGAGAATTGAGGAAAACGGAATGAAAGTGGTTTTGTTATCTGATAAGTTCAAAAAGGACTTAGCTTCTTTTTGCTCAATAGACGATCACAATATCCTTTCTATACCTAATCCTATAGAACTGGATAAGAATTTTGATTTAGTTCACAATAAGAAGGGTAAAACATTATTGTATGTAGGTCGTATTACGACCAAGCAAAAACGCTTTCAGTCACTACTCAATATTTGGGAGAAGCTGCAGAACTTGCTGCCTGAATACAACTTGGACGTTGTAGGAGGAGGACCTGAAAAGGAGTTTTATGAAAATAAAGCCAAAGAAATGCATTTGAAGCGTATCACTTTCTATGGCTTTCAGTCTCCCAAAGAATATTACAAGAAGGCTCAGGCACTCTGTATGGCTAGCAACTATGAGGGATTCCCTATGGTGCTGATTGAAGCAATGCAATATGGGTGTGTACCTTTTGCCTTTAAATCATTTGCTGCCGTATCTGATGTTATTGATGACAAGCATGATGGCTTTCTTGTTAAACCCTTTGATGAAGATGAATATGTTTCTCGTGTTTTGAGGTATGTCAATGAAACCGAAGAATATAAAGACAAGATGCGAAAAGAGAGTGTTAATAAGGCTTCTTCATTTTCTGTTGATAATATAGCAAGAGAATGGATTAAGATGTTTGATAATTATTAATAAAGAAGATTTATGAATACGATTAAAAGACTATTAGGAGCTATACTTCAATATTTTTATAATAATATCATAACCTATATTCCCTCACATTATATTCGTAAGATTTTTTTTCGTATGATTGGTGGTAAGATTGGCAAACGTTCCAGAATGGATATGGGCTGCTTTGTTGCATGGCCTCCCAAAATGAGAATAGGTGCCAATACCCACATTAATAGAGGGTGTGTTATTCAGCCATTTGCTCTTATAACAATAGGAAACAACGTAAGTATCAGCCATCGATGCAATATTATAGCAGGTGGGCATGATTTAAATTCTCCAACGTTTGTAGGGGATCATCGTCCTATCCAAATAGATGATTATGTATGGGTGGGAGTTGGTGCCACTATCTTGCGAGGAGTGCATATTGGTGTGGGGGCTGTGGTGTGTGCAGGTGCTGTTGTGACAAAAGATGTCGAGCCATTTGCTATTGTTGCAGGTGTGCCTGCTAAGAAGATAGGTGAACGTAATCGTAATTTGAATTATAAGTGCTTGACACATAATTGGTTTTTGTGGCAATAAAGATTTGACGTTAGTATAGATAACATTCATTAGCTTTGTCTGGTAGCTAATGGTATTAAATGCATACAATAAATTTGTATGCATATTGTTCAATCGAAGAGACAGATGATTATCAAATAACCAGCAATGCATATGAAGCGCATCTCTTTCCATGGCTTTCGGTCTTCCTAAGATTATTATAAAAAGGTTCTGTGGGATGGTTATCAACTATGAGGAATTTCCTATGGTGTTGGTTGAAGCTATGCAATATGGATGTGTAACTTTTGCTTCATTTAAAGCTTTATCTGATATAATGGATGATATTGTTTCTGGTTTTAAAGTTCCACCATTTGATGAAATGCTCTACGCTCAAAAAGTTGTTGCTTTCGCAAATATGGTCGATAAAGATAAAGAAATTTTTTATAAAGCCTGCAGAGCAAAAGTTAATCTTTTCTCCGTAGATGGTATTGCTAAAATATGGTGTAAGCTTTTTGGTACCTATTCAGATAAATAATTATGAGCTCACTTGAAAAAGTCAGAGTACTATCAAATTAAAACTTAGATAGGTGATAAGCAGACAAAAACTATGCACTATTTGGCTACTTGTTCACTTTTTAAAGTTCAAAATAGAAAAGCTTTGTTCTTTTGCTTGCGGACCGTAATAAAAAATGTTAATTATTTTTTTAAGCCACTTTCCCAAGTTGGCTCAATTGTTAAATTATGATATCTTCTCCTAATACGGCTAAAGATTATCTAGAGTTATCTCAAAGGTAATTCTTTTTGCGTATAGGAAATTCATATTATCGGATGATATAAAGAGAATTTTAATAATAGATAAGATGACAAAGAAGAAAATAGCTTGGATTACCCCATCATGTTTTGTTGATGTGGATCTTCCTATCATTAAAGAACTTCAAATAGTGTATGACATTCATTGGTATGTAGTTTTGCAACCTAAGGATGGAGAAAATACGAAAGCTTATATTGAAGAAACGCTAGGTAAAGATAAAATAGTGAGTATTACATATGAATGGCAAGTTTATAGAATGCGTTCTTTCAAGAATACGCTTTTTATTTATCGCCTGATACGGAAGGTGAAGGAGGGAAACCCTACTGTATATTATACATCAGAATATGCACTTCCCTTTGGAATATGGCTTTACAAATGGTTATTGCCGATTAGAAAAATAGTTGTCGCATGCCACAATGTGACAACGCCTAAAGGTGCAAGTAACGAGAAGTTTACGCGCTTTTATACAAGTAAATGGCTATCAACTTTTAAGAATATTCAAACCTTCTCATATAGTCAATATAAGGCTCTTGTTAGTGCGTATAACAATAAGAACGTATTAATGGCACATTTAGCTCTGAAGGATTATGGTGAGCCAACGAAAGCAGTAAAGAAGACTGATGTTACATTTTTGGTGTTTGGTAATATCATAAGGTATAAGCGTATCGACCTGTTGTTGAAGGCTGTTAATATATTGAATAGAAAAGGAATCTTTAATTTTAAAGTGAAGATTGCGGGTAACTGTAAAGACTGGGCAAGTAATTATGCTCAACTTATAGAACATCCGGAAATCTATGACTTGGATATTAGGCGAATACCTAATGAGGCTGTTGCAGATTTATTTGCAGAAAGTGATTATTTCGTCATGCCTTATCAGGATATTGCACAAAGTGGTGCTATAACAGTAGCGTTTAGATATAATCTCCCAGTATTGTGTTCTGACATAGAGCAATTCTCTGAATTTGTCACAGACGGGGTTACGGGATTTACCTTTAAAAGCCAAGATGAACAGGCTCTTGCTGATAAGATGGAGTGGATACTGAACAATCATCAGCAAATCTACAATTCTGTTAAAGCCAATGAACAGAAGTTTGTTGATGAAAACCTGACTTTAGCATCTATTGTCAATAAATATAAAGCTTTTTTTGATGCACTATGAGTAAACCTAATTTAGCAAATAAAAAAGAGTGTACGGGCTGCCTTGCTTGTGTAGCTTCTTGTAAAAAAAATGCCTTGAGCTCATCTGTTGATGAAGATGGTCATTTTGCTGTTCTCTGTGATACGGATAAATGTGTTCTTTGTCATAAATGTGAGCAGGTTTGTCCTGTAGTTTCTGATTTTGAATATAAGGGTGACTCCGAGTCTGCTATTTTTGCTGCGTGGAATTTAGATGATGACGTAAGAAAACTAAGTGCCTCAGGAGGAGCATTTTCTGCTTTGGCATCATACATCTTGGATCAAGGTGGATACGTTTTCGGTGCAGCTAACGTAGGCGTATGTGACATTAGACATATTTGCATAAATAATAGGGAACAGCTTCCCTTACTGCAAGGTTCCAAGTATACACAATCAGACGCATCCTTGTCTTATCCTCAAGTTCTAAATCTGTTAAGGCATAGAAAAATCGTCTTATTTTCTGGTACAGGTTGTCAAGTGGCAGGCTTACTGTCATTTCTTCGTTTTTACAAGTATGAGGGTAAATTAGTTACTGTTGATATTATCTGTGGCGGCGTACCTTCGAAAATATTGATAGAGACGTTTGTTGCTAATGAACCTTATAAAATAAAGAAGATAATTTCTTTTAGAACAAAAACTAATGGTTGGAAAAGTCAAGGATTCAAATATAATTTGCTGGTTGAAGATTCCGAAGGAAATAAACATGATTATACAAATAGAAAAAATTTAATAACGGATGGTTTTTGTTCGGAACTTACTAATCGATATTCTTGTTATAATTGTCGTTTTGTTGGATTAGAACGCAAGAGTGATTTTACTATTGGGGATTTATGGGGTGATAAAAAATTTCCACGAGAGCACTATAATGGTCTTTCTTTGGTTGTTGCGCATCAGGAAACTTCAATTCAACTTTTGAATCAAATGAGTGAATATTTGCATTGTGAACCAATTGAAGCTAATGATGCCGTGAGACATAATTATCGACTTGTTTCTGGTAAGATGAAAGGCTCTAAATGTATCGAACGACGATGTTTGTCCATTCTGTTTTCCAAACTCTCTTACTCTTTGTTAAAGCATATTTATGCTAATGATATTAAATTATGTAGTCCATGGATATTATATAAATTATATAGAAAAATTAAAAAAATATTTTAGTTATGAAAATAGGTATATTAACATATTTTACGGACATTCCGTATTTTAATGACGTAAATCCAGGAATGGATTTACAAGCATTGTCTGTTTATAGTTCTTTGAAGGATGTCTTTCCTAATGCTCATATCGAATTTATACGTTACCATTCATGGCGTAGCATATGGAGACCATATATTACTAGAGCAACATTCAAGTCATTACTAATGGATGTCGTACAAATAAAGAAGTACTATCAATTTACAAAAACATTTCCTCGCTCAAGACATCATTTAGTTGAAATGGATTATGTTAAAAGCTGTGAATTTATAGAATCTTTAGGTTATGATGCGATATATGTAGGTAGCGATACTTTGTTAGAATTATTTCGTGCTCCGAAAGGGGGTGTAACTGCCTATTGGTTATCTCCAATGGTCAAAGCTAAGAAAATAATGATAGCAGCTTCTGCTCGTGATACTTCCTTTAGTAAATTAACAGAAGGACAGAAAAAAATGTTGGCAACATCTGTAGAAGGTTTTACAGCTTTAGGCATACGTGATGCAGCAACTTTTAGTTTAATACAATCTCTTTTAAAAGATAAAAAAGACAATAGACTGGAAATAATTCCAGACCCTACGTTCTATCTTAAGATTGATTATAAAGAAGCTGATGCTTATGCAGAGCGTAAAGGTATTCTAAATTGCAAGAAACCAATTGTATGCTTTCATTTTAGAACTAGAGAAAAATTTGAATCTGAGTTAGCTAAAATTTATCATGATGCAGGATATTTGATTGCCTCATTACGTCCTACTCCATTTTGTGATATATTGTTGAGAGATCTGTCACCAATGGAGTTTGCTGGAATATTTAAGTATTTTAAAGTTACAATAACTCATCGATTCCATGATTCTGTCTTTAATATTAAGAATTTAACACCAGTTGTTGTATATCCTCCATCTCAATCTTACATCAATGAAAATGGAGATTCAAAACAAAAATCTTTAATGGATACTTTTGGCATACAGGATTATTGCTATATTGGCAATCCTGATTTACTTACTCCTCAGCAAATCAAGACTAAGGCTGATGGTGCTATAAAAGCTTTTGAGGAAAGAAAGGACAATTTGGTAAAGCTGTTGGGGTATTATCATGATGTTTTTGAAAATTATGTTAAACGTACCGCAAATTTGATATACAATGAAAAAGATTAAAGTTTGTTATGTTATTTCCACTCTACAGAATTGTGGTCCTGTAAATATCTTGTATGGAATAGTCTCGAATATGGATTTTGATAAATTTGATATTACGATTTTGACATTTAATCCAGAAAAGCAGGATAGTAGAATAGAGGATTTTTATTCATTACCATTAGCTGTAGTGAAACTAACGGAAACAAAGCATCTAGGTCTTTTGCAAATCTTTACAAGATTAAAGTGCGAGATAAATAAAATAAACCCTGATGTACTTCATGGTCATTGTCCTGGTAGTATGATGATGATACCTTTTTTAGGTAAGAAATATCACAAGGTATTTACTCCTCATAATTTCCCTGGTAAGCATATTCGCCTAATCTATGGCTTTAAAAAGGGAATTGTTGTTGAACTAATTCATAATCTAATGATTGGTAGGTATGAAAGAGTTATTTGTTGTTCTGAAAGTGTTTTGGCTGCATATAATCGACCTAATGATAAAAGATTTCTCGCTATACCAAATGGAACATCTATGCCAATGTGGAAAAGAAGTCTCTCAGAAAAAGCAGAGTTGAGAAAAATGTTTCATTTTGAAAAAGATGTGAAGTATTTTGTTTATGTTGGTAGATTTGCATCCGGCAAGAATATTCCTATTCTTGCTGATACTTTTGACACATTGAATAGAAATGATATAAAGATCGTAATGGTTGGCACGGGACCGTTGTATGAGTATGTTAAGAATAAGGCTAGCAAAAATATAATATTAACAGGTTATACAACAAGAGTATCAGATTATTTAAAAGCTGCCGATTTTTATATTTCAACATCCGATTCTGAAGGAATGCCAAATACGCTATTGGAAAATATGTCCATCGGTAATCCTATGCTTTTGTCAACGATTCCTGCGCATAAAGAAATTTTGCGTAATTTCAAAGATACTGAGGTCGGTTTTTTGATAGATCAACATAATGTTGACGATATAAAAGACAGAATCAATTGTATATTAAAGTTGGATTCTGAATGTGTAGCGCATATTGAACAAGAAGTCTTTTTAAAAAAATATACGTCAAAGGTAATGTCTGAAAAGTATCAAAAAGTATATGAAGAGTTATTAAGCAAGAATGTCTGAAGTTAAATATTGCTGTAAGTATCTTGGTTTTTGAAGAGCCTTTCGGGAAGTCTGGTAATATACTGATAAAATAATACGTTTTAATAATTATAATCATTGCTTGTTTTATTACTTATGTGGTAAAATAATTTAGATTATTTACTTTGGAAAAATGAAAATATTATATATTGTTTCTTGGAAAATTCCTTTTGAAGAAAACAATTTAAAGAATATTGTTAATACTCAATTTGGCTACTATACTCTTAAAAGTAAAGATGTTGATATAACTTGGTTTACCCATAACAGAAAGTCTTTTTTGTACATTTTATGTAAATGGTTAAAGATACCGCAAATCAATCCTATATTTTCTCAGCTTAGCGTTGTTGGTAAGTCTAAACAATATGATGTGATCTATGTTGGCTTTGATATGCATCTTTTGCCATTAGCAGTATGCAAATTGTTGGGATTAATTAAAACCCCTATATTTGTTCTTTCTCATTTCTCTTATAGCACAAAATATACAACTTCTAGATGGAAGAAAGTCTATAAGAATTTTGAGAGACGACTTGTATATAAAGCATTCGATAAAATTACATTTGCTTGTGATACATTGTTACGTTTGGCAAAAGAAGATTTTTCTGTACCAGAGCGTCATCTGAATGTTGCCGATTGGGGAGCAAACTTGAAATTCTATGATAAAGGGATATTCAATGCACCGCCATCAAATCAATATTTTGTTGCAGCTGGTGGTATGAATCGTGATTATGCTACATTGATAGAGGCTTTTAGAAAATATCCAAATGCAAATTTGCGTGTATATGCAAAATATCGTGATTATACCAATGGTAAGGAATTGCCAGAAAATGTATATTTCGGTAATCTTTTTGCAGGTAGGAGCTTTTCTGATGCCTATAAGGCTCTTAGAGAAGAATACTATAATGCAGTAGCAGTTTTGTTGCCTATTGATTATATCAACGATGTTCCAAATGGTGCAACGGTGTTAGTTGAAGCTTTAGCAATGGGCAAGCCTATTGTTATTACGGAGGCAGATACCAATTACATTGATGTTGAGAAAGAGGGGTGCGGTCTTACAGTAAAGCGCCACGATGTGGATGGCTGGGTAGAGGCGATTAGATTTTTGAAAGAAAATCCTATAAAGGCTAAAGAAATGGGTAATAAAGCTTATCAGTTAGCAAAAACAAAATATAATGATGAGTTGTTTGCCGATAATATTTTGATGCAGATGAAAATGATGTTTAAATAAGAAGAAATATTATGGAAAAAATTTTGGTTACAGGAGGCTCTGGTTTCATTGGAACTAACCTCATTGGGCATTTATCAAAAGATGCTCAGTACGAAATTCAGAATATTGATATTGTGAAGCCAAAGATTTCGGCTCAGGATAAGTATTGGGTGCAAGTTGATTTGCGTAAACATGATGCTGTTGTTGCAGCAGTAGAGGCATTTGCTCCAGACTATGTTATTCATCTTGGCGCAAGAACTGACCTCAATGGCAAAACGTTGCAGGACTATGATGCCAATATGAGTGGTGTAAGCAATCTGCTTGATGCCATAGAAGCAGCGGGTACTGTGAAGCGTGCAATCTTTGCTTCTTCTATGTATGTATGTGAGCCTGGCTATATGCCAAAGGACTTCGAGGATTATGCTCCTCATACTTTGTATGGTGAAAGTAAGGTGGAAACTGAAAAGCGCATCAAGACTGCTAATCCTTCTTATACATGGAGTATCATCCGTCCAACTTCTATTTGGGGTCCTTGGTTTGGTGAGCCTTATGATAAGTTCTTCCATATCGTTTTAAATCATATGTATTTCCACATGGGTAAGCGTGCATGCCGAAAGACATACGGATATGTGGATAATGCCATCTATCAGATTATGTCTATCTTGCAGGCTGCACCAGAGAAGGTAAACAGAAATGTTTATTATCTTGGAGATTATGAGGCTTATCCTATTACAGATTGGGCTAATGAAATCGCTAAGATAGAAGGCATTCATATCCCTCATGTGCCATTTTGGTGCTTCAAAATTGTAGGATGGGTTGGTGACTTCTTAAAGAAGTTCGGTATAGCGTTCCCTATGACTAGCTTCCGTCTCCATAATATGACTACAGATAATGTTCATAATCTGGAGCCAATCAAGTCTGTTGCTCCTAATTTGCCTGTATCAAGAATTGAAGGAACGAAGGTAACATTGGAGTGGATACATAAGTATGAATAGTTTTATTAATAACTTGTTATTATAGGCTCTATGGATATTTCTGATTTAAATATATTCGATAGCTATGAAGAGTACTTGGTATATAATGCATTGGAGAGGAATTCGAAAAATGCTGATGCTAAGTTCGAAACTAAACATATGTTGAAGGGTGTTTCTTATGTGCCAGATCTTTATGCTCCTAATGGCATTCCTTCTTTGAATATAGAAGGAGAAACGCTAATTGAGGTGAAGAGTACGTTGTCTTATTCTTCTATGCAAAATATTAGGGCTGCTTATAGTCGGGTAAAAGATAACTTTAATCTTGTTGTTGTCTATTTCCAATTAAGGCTTTCTTCTGTTCCTAAAGATATTGATGATGCTGGACGTATTTACTTTCTGTCTTATGAAAAATTAAAAGGAAAAAGAAAAGATAAAGAGGGAGCGAAAGGGGCTTATTATCTGAAAACCTCACAGAAGGTAGATTGGAAAAAGTATCGTGATAATCTTATTACTGAGGCAAAGACCATTGTTGAAAAGGGTAATTGTGCCCTTTTTCTTGGTGCTGGTGTAAGCATGTCTGCAAAGATGCCGTCATGGAATGATCTTCTAAAAGGATTGATGTCGGAAGTGAAGCAATTGAAGGGTGATACGCTTGAAGCTTTCAAGGAATTGAGCACTCACGTGTTTGATGAATGTGGTGATTCTTATCTTGTTATGGCGAGATATCTTCAATCAGCAATAAGAATGCATGATAAGAATATGGTCTTCTCTGATCTTATCCGAAATCATCTATATAGTAAGGTACATACATCTAGCTTGTTGAAGGACTTGGCTAGCATCGTGCAACTGAGAAAAACTGATGAGATAATCACTTATAACTTTGATGACATTTTGGAGCAAGAGCTGATCAATAGAGGATTGCAAGAAGGTAATGATTTTCTTGCAATTTCTAAGGATGCTGAAATTAGTGGTCATAGTAAAATTCCTATTTATCATGTGCATGGCATCATACCTGAAAAAGGACCAGCAGATATTGTCGTATTCTCGGAAGAAGAATATCATAAACGTTATTCTAATCCATTTCATTGGTCGAATATAGAGCAACTTCATGCACTGTCAAGAAAGCATTGCTTCTTCATCGGTCTTTCTATGACGGATCCCAACTTGAGAAGATTATTGGATGCAGCAAGAAATATCAACAAAACGGATGGCGAAAATCATTATGCTTTTCTCAGAAGACAAAAACTGGAAAAGTATTGTTTGGCAAATGTGGCAGAGGCATGTAAGTATATGCATGTGTCTGAGAGCTTGATAGACAAAAATAAGCAGAAGGATATTTATACATTAAACTATTCTGTATTAGAATCAATCTTCCGTGAGCTTGGTGTAAAGGTGATATGGTATGAGGAGTTTGATGAACTGCCAGAATTAATAGAAAAAGTTTTTGGCTTAAATATCGGAAAAACCTCTGATGCTAAATTACTTATACAGCAAGCAGAGCGTAAAATCGGCGAGATTCAATCTATAGAAGATGGATTGAAAGGTTTTTCAAACTCAGATCAGCCAAGTGAAAATGTTATAAAATATATACAGTACATCCATGATAATTCAGAAAAATATAGAAACCTTATTTCTGATGTTGGTGATATGCTAACAGAATTGTCGAATAGAGTGAAATCTGATTCTGAAACATTACTTAAAATGTTAAACAACCGCCCAAAATATAATAACAATATGAGTGGTTATGCGGAATTTTATAGTGTGTGGCTAAGTTTCATTAAGAAGGTAATTGATTAATGAATCGAATATTGACATGAAAAGTAATTCTATATCTCCTTCTTTGACCTCTAAATTAGAGCAAATTAAGCAATATATGTCTAAAGGGCGTGTTACTGCTTTTGTTGGAGCAGGTTTTAGCCTCAATGCAGAGATGCCATCTCATGTACAAATGAAGACTTGGGCGCAGTTGAGGGACGACTTCTTGACGAAACTTTATGGCAATGATGAGGAGGCTAAAAGCAAGGACCAAAATGATGTGGTACAGTTGGCTTCTCTCATTGATGCTGAGTTTAAGCGCAATGAATTAGATGAAATATTGGAGGCTGCTTTGCCTGATAAATTGATTCGTCCAGGTGTGCTGCACCGAAAATTGGTGAAGTTGCCTTGGAGGGATATTCTTACAACCAACTATGATACATTGTTAGAAAGAGCTGCCGAAGAAGAAGTTCAAAAATATCAGCTTGTAACTAACAAAGAAACCTTGCTCTATCAGCCTTCTCCTCGTATCATCAAGCTACATGGAAGCTTCCCAAATATTCGTCCTTATATTATGACGAGAGAAGATTATCGGCGGTATCCGTTGGAGCATCCAGAAATGGTGAATACCGCAAGACAAGCATTCTTAGAAAGCTTGATGTGCTTGATAGGATTCTCAGGCGATGATCCTAATTTTCAGTCTTGGTTGGGGTGGCTACGAGATGTGATAGGAAAAGAACGTATCTGCCCGACTTATCTTGTAACTTATAAGCAGGGATATCATGATGCAGAAAAGTCCTTGATGGCTAAATTGGGCATTGACATCATTAACCTTGCGGAAATTCCCGAGTTGAAAAACTTCAAGCAAGCATATAATTTCTTCTTAGACTATATGAAAGATTCTCGTAGTAGGCGCGATTGGAGTGGTCGAGTTTCTGCTTTCGATTATCATATAAATAAAGGTGAGGAAAAGAAAGGGATAGAGACATTGGTTGAAGAAATGTCTCATATAAGGAAAACATATCCTGGATGGATTGTTCTTCCAACGAAATACTATGATCAGTTTAGAGATGCCAGCGAAAAAGTCTTATTTTTGGGGAGGGTCTTCAATCATTTGTCGGATGAATGGCATCTCAAGCTTCGGCTTTTGTATGAGTTGGATTGGAGAATGTCTATATCTTGCACTCCTAAAGATATAGAATGGTATGTTCCTAAAATAAATGAGGCGATAGAACATATTGATGTTCCCGATGAAGAAGATAGGAAGATGATAAATGAACTGCGTTTGTCTTTACTTCAAATTTATCGCCTTAAGCATAACAAAGAAAATTTTGATGAGGTTTGCAAGTTACTGATAGCTGATAATGTGAATGTACCTATTGGCTATGTAAAATATCAACAGATTCTATTTGCACAAGTTACTCTCAATTATAAGTCTATTCAACAATGTTTGTCTGATTGGCCTACTGATTATGGTGATTATCTTGACTGCATCCATAAGGCAAGTGTTTTGCAGATGATGGGTAATCCGAGAGATGCATTCGACATTTTGGATAAGTGTAGGCTGATGCTTAGTAAGACATGGGTTCATCAGGGTAATGATGCCTATAATAGTTCTTGCCTTGTTTATGTGTTGGAACTTATGCGGTATAGTCCAATTAACGTCGGAAAAATTAATATACCAGAACATTTAAAACAAGGCTATACATTGGCTGACCAAAATGTATATTGTTGTAAGAATACTTATGAAAGGCATCCGGAACATGGTAAAAAAGTAGTTCATAACTTTAAGTTAGGTTCTTATTCCAATACTTGGAGCATGGGGCCTGGAGGATTTGTGATAGACTACCTATATTCTCAACGATGGTTTGCCTTGAAAGAGAAAGTGGGTATGACATTCTATGTTGTGGATGAAAAATTCCATCAATATTGCATAGAAAGAATGTTTTCCTACGATTGGCGTTTTGCATGGGATAAACTGTTGGCAGTTGCAAATGGTATCTTTGTAAAGGAAATACTTAATCGTAGATGCCTATCTTTGATTAGTAAGGAAGAGGCGAATGAATATTTTGATGAATACATAGGCTATTTGGATATATATGAAGAGATTATTAATACACATCAAAAGGGTGTTGTTCGATATAATCTTGTACGTATGTTAGGAAGGCTTTGTGCTGTGGTAACAGAAGATAGGGTTATGCGTTATGTGAAAATCCTGATAAAATTTGATGTTCGTACGGTAAGTGAGATTCTTTGTTTTATCTATGACTTTTTGCCAGCAGAAAAAATCTCATTGTTGATGCCTACAGTCTTGGAAAAGTTTGACGTTAAAACTCCTTATGATTCAGGAATACCGCTACCTTCTAATCGAAATAACTTGTATTTTCCAGTAGATTCATCTTTGTTAGCGAAAGTTTGTGATGGCTTCTCATCGAAAGAATTAAAAAGACAGAGTGAAGCCTATACTCTTTGCCTGTTCTTATGGAAAGATAAAGCTTTAGGTTCGGAAGATAAAAAACATTTTGAAAATGCGATAAGAAAATGGAGAGCTGCAACCGAATCGACTGATATACATTATTCTTATAATCTCTTGGAGGCTAATGACGAGGAATTGCCAAGATTGAAAGCCTGGGTTCTAAAAGCAGTAGATGATTTTTGTGGTGAAGATTATGTTTATAATGGCTCTTCAGACATATTGAGTCTTTGCAGTTCAAACTTGGAGAAGGTATGTATTTATGATGGGCGATTAACAGATGAGCAAGTGCAGAAGGTATTCTGCAAAATTGTGGATATTATTCATCAGAACTTGTCGGCATTTTCAGGGGAAAATGAAAACGAGATGTTTTTTGGAGGGTTAAGAACTTTCCTTGATGATATCATGTCGTGTGTTTCAGATTTTGTTTGTAAGCATTGTCAAGATTTTGTTAGCAATGAATGTTTGGACATGTTCTGTTCTGACTTACAGGTCATATTGGATAATGGATATAGGTGTTTGCCAATGTTGGTATGTTTTACTTCCAGTAAGGACACGTTATCCATGTCTGATGATATGAATGAAAAATTAAAGAAATGCCTTTTTTCAAAAGAACCATCCATGAGAGAGCAAACGGTATCTGCCATTCTTTTTGCCTGGAAGTTAGGCTATGACATACGTGATATCTTAAATCATATGTTTTCTGTGCTTAAGGTGATTATTGATGTACGTATGGTGCATAGTTTGATGTTGATAGAATCCTTGATGTTGAAGGGGTTTGATTCAGACTTAGATTTTTGCTCAAAAGTCTCTAATTTACTTACGCAGATTTATGATAATATCAATGAATTTGAACTAGATACAGATGAAAAAATAGAAGTTTGTTATCATGCGAATTTTGTTGCAGGTATAGCAAGCATTATGTATAAAGATGTACAATTTCAAGTAACTCTTGATTTCCCATATTTTAATTATGAGGAGTCGGGCTTTAATGATGTCTATTTGGGATATGAAAGAGGAATTGAAGAAGCTATGGAGTTGAAAGAAAAATAGATAAATCAAATGAAAGTATCGATTATAACTAGTTGTTACAACCGTGAGAAGACGATTCGCGGTGCTGTGGAGAGTGTGCTGGCGCAGGATTATCCTGACATCGAATATATCATCGTGGATGGTGCTTCTAAGGACCAATCTGCTCAGATTATCCGTGAGGCTATTGCTGGTCATGAGGATAAGGTGAAGTTTATCTCTGAGCCAGACCATGGTATGTATGAGGCTATCAACAAGGGTATTCGTATGGCGACGGGTGATGTAATCGCTCTTTGTCATTCGGATGACTTTATGTATGCCAAGGATACGGTATCACACGTAGTGAAGAAGATGGAGGAGACGGATTGCGATTTTCTCTATGCTGATGGTATCTTTGTGAATGAGCAGAATACTAATAAGGTGGTGAGAAAATGGATTGGAGGCAAGTATGCTCGCTGGAAGGTGAGATGTGGCTGGCTGCCATTGCATCCTACTTGCTATATCAAGCGTGAGGTGATGATGAAATGTGGTCTCTATGATGAGAGCTACAAGATTGCTGCTGATACCAATCTCCTGGTGAACTATCTGTATAACTGCCATCTGAAGGTGGCGTATCTCCCTGAGTTCGTAACGAGAATGAGAATGGGTGGCATGAGTACTGATTCTGCCAAGCGCAAGAAACTGTGGGATGAGGACATCAGGGTATATTCCGGATATGGCTTCAAGCCCGTGACATTGACGAAGCTGATGAAAATGGCATGGAAAGTGCCACAGTTCATTCAAGCGAAGTTCATGAAGTAGATTCGGAAATCCCAATTTATTCGCCTCCGTATAAGCCTGAGTTCTCGGATGAGGACAACAAGGCTATCATTGATGCCATCAATGCTGCCAACCCTGATCTGCTCTGGATTGGCATGACGGCGCCTAAGCAGGAGAAGTGGACGTACTCTCATTGGAATGAGTTGAACATCCATTGTCACGTAGGTACCATCGGTGCTGTCTTCGACTTCTTCGCTGGTACCGTGGAGCGTGCCCCTATCTGGTGGCAGGAGCACGGTCTGGAATGGCTCTATAGATTGATCAAGGAGCCTAAGCGTATGTGGAGAAGATATATCTCGGTAATAGCTTGTTCCTCTGGAATATGACGAAGGAATAGAGTGGAGAAGCAACAAAAGGTTTTCTTTGATTTCCTAAGATTCTGCATCCTTATTCCCGGACTCCTGGTGATATTGGCCATTATGTATATCATGCAGGTGGTGTTCGGCATGTCTGCCTCTCGGCTTATCGTTCCTCCGAATGAGAAGTATGGTAGGTTTGTGCTGAATGAGGTGCTGGAAGCAGGGTATGGCACTTCTTCTGGAGACTTAAACACAGGAGATAATCTTTCGGAATCTTCTTTTCTTGAA
>OJMJ01000114.1_pt1 | contig 41200 bp, 34 predicted proteins | sample 1597181 | NCBI WGS metagenome assembly OJMJ01 (sample SAMEA2452126, study PRJEB22498) | human gut metagenome | biome: human feces; feature: human gut; material: feces | place: Australia | collected 2012
GTTAATTAACTCTCTCATTTTCAATCGATTACATAAGAATTAACAGAGTATTGTTCTTAAGTATTGTTGACAAAAATGAAAGTAAATGTATGATGTTGACACCATGGGACCTTGATTGTTCACTTGGAGGAAACTGGGACGGAACATATTATAACTATCCTGCTACAAACCAAGAGATTTTACCAACGAGAATTTTTTCCCGTCTATGGTACAACAACATTATTGATTATCGTAACCGTGTAGCTGTTTGTTGGCGTAATTTGAGCACGAATGGCATATTATCAAAGGATGGATTTAATAGTCGTGTAGACAGCTATGTAGAGGCTCTAACTATTTCTGGGGCTTGGGAGCGTGAATATTCTAAGTGGAACGGCAATCCAGTTGCTCTAAAAAAAGATCTGAAGGAAGAGGCAGATTATGTAAAAGATTGGTATAGCCATAACTATGACAATCTATACAACTCTGTTTTCAAAAACCTCGGCACCACTAACATCGTTGATATATCTACAAATAAGGACCAAACAACAAATATGAACAATAACACATTATATAATATAATGGGACAAAAAGTTGGTGCAAATTATCGTGGTGTTGTTATTAATAAAGGCAAGAAATTTATTATATCAAAATAGGCCAAATTAATGCACATTCTATTAGGTTTGTGCAATTATATGATGATATAGGATATAAAAACACTAAATTAGTGCACTTTTTCGCACACAACTATTGGTAAATGTGCAAAAAGTTATAACTTTGCACAGTCTTAAGAATGCATCAAGGTAAAGAAAAGACTAATTTGTTGGATAAATCGAAAAGGATAGCATCAATAAACATTAAACATACATTATATAATATAATAGAACATTTATGTCTTACAATTTATTGAAAGGAAAGCGCGGTATTATCTTCGGCGCATTGAATGACGCATCGATTGCGTGGAAAGTAGCAGAACGTGTCGTAGAGGAAGGCGCTCAGATAGTGTTGACCAACACTGCTGTGGCATGTCGTATGGGCACTATCGACGAGCTTGCCAAGAAGACCAGCGCAACTATTATCCCAGCTGATGCGACATCGGTAGAGGATTTGAACAATCTCTTTGTTAAGGCCCAGGAGGCTTTGGGTGGAAAGATTGACTTTGTACTCCACTCATGTGCAATGAGCGTTAACATGCGCAAGAAGCGTACATACGACGATCTTGACTATGGATTTCTGGACAAGACCCTCGATATCTCGGCCATATCATTCCACAAAATGCTGCAGGTAGCCAAGAAGCTTGACGCTCTTAACGATGAGGCTTCGGTTCTTGCTCTTACATACGTAGCTTCACACCGTACTTTCTTCGGCTACAATGACATGGCAGACGCCAAGTCGCTGCTTGAGTCTATAGCACGCAGCTTCGGCTATATCTATGGCCGCGAGAAGAAGGTGCGCATCAACACTATTTCTCAGTCGCCTACATTCACCACAGCCGGAAGCGGTATCAAGGGCTTTGATGGTCTTTACGACTTCAGCGACCGTATGTCTCCACTTGGCAATGCAAGTGCCGACGAATGTGCCGACTATTGCGTTGTGATGTTCTCCGACCTTACCAAGAAGGTTACTATGCAGACTCTTTTCCACGATGGTGGATTCTCTAACATGGGTATGTCGTTGCGTGGTATGACCCAGTACAACAAGTCGTTCATCGACGAGAACCGCGACGAGAACGGAAATATTATCTACGGATAAAACAATATGATTGTCGGCAGATGAACAACTTGATTGTCGGCATATGAACAACATCATCATCCGCCGACAAACAACATCATCGTCTACATATAACGCAAAATAAAAGAAGGCAAAACCTTTATGGTAAAAAAATAAGGCTCATCCAGAATTTTAAGGGATATAAACTGATATTCTAACTTATATCACTTAATATTCTGGATGAGCCTTATCTATTTGCCAATATCAACAGTACCGTTTTTTAGTACCATATAACTGGTACTGGAGTTTCATATAACTGGTACTGGAGTTTCAGTTATATGGTACTGCAGTATCATACAATTGGTACTGGAGTAGCAGTTAGGCAGTACTGAAATGAATACTGACTGATACTGACTGTTAAATTAATTGGTTCATAAGCATCAGCAAACTGACATAACAATTCTATTTGGACAGGGCAATCCAAGCCTCTTGCAGCATACCATCCATAAAGGTGTCGGCATTGGTCTTTTTCAGTTTATCCTTCATTTCATTGATACTGTTCATGCAAGTTTTCTTCTCGTTATCGGTTAGCAGCTTGCTGTATTCCTTACACATACGTGCCATCTTAACTACGATGCCTGTCTGCAACGTTTTGGCACCAGCATCCTTTATAGCATCAAGTAAAGCTACGCGCATATTGCCAAACTGAAGCATAAAGTCGGTATTGGTCTTTATATTGTTCATCTCCGCAGACCACGTACTCGACTGTGTGCTTTTTACATTACCATTATTGTCATAAGTGGTAGTTACAACCACATCGCCATCCGTGTAAGTCTTTGTACGCACTACAGACGTCTTGGTTGTTGGCTTATTAGACGCGAAGATTTTCGATGTGTACTCATCAAATCGAGCCGGGATAACACCATATATATGATAGTAATAGCAATGATAGTTGCTGCCGTCCTTAAACCATATATACAGGTAGGCATGTCGGCGAAGCGGGTCGTTGGCATCATTGAAGCACAATCCATAATAATAGTGCGACTTATTGATACCAAGCTGCACGCTGTACTCGTTGTTGACACCATACACGTATTTGTTATTTTTAACAAGCTGGGCGTTGCTACCAGGCTTCTTTATATACACATCGTAGGCCTTCAGCGTGGCGTTAAGCATAACCTTCTCTATCTCACCAAACAACTTTTTCTTTTTTTTCGGGAGTTTGAACTCGGTATACTTGCAATAGCTTACGGAGCCATCAGGGCAATTGACATTAAAGTTTGTATTTGACAATACCTCGGTCGAAGGATCATTCAACACTATCTTGAAGATTGTCTCGATTTTTTCCTGTGCCGAAACCGCAACAGTCTGCAATAGCAATAATGCCATTATTACAATCTGTCTCATACGTTATATATTTTACTGTTTTTTTATATTAAATATTATATACACTCTATTATTGTGCCATGTCGTTGTCAGAATCATCATCCTCGAACACTTCCAGGGCTTGAAGTTCCAGTTGGTTTATCTCAGCCGACTGGTGTACACTTATAGCTTGCAACAGAATGTCGGCCTGGCGTACAGCTTCCTCAATATCTGTAGTGTCTGGCTTTGCATCAAGAACATCTGCAACATAAACCTTTGGTGGACGTGGTTGCCAATATGGTCTAACCGTCTTGTGTCTTTGTTGCTTAACAGGCTGTGGCTTTATGCTGTCAACAGCTATTGGCTGTGGACGTTCGGCCGAGATACTGTCGGCAATTGAGTCTACATATATCTTATTTATCACCTGTTGCGCCAATGGCTTATTGTCCATTTTATTGTTGTCTAATTGAGTTGAAGCAGCAAACACGAGCAGAGCCACAGCTGCGGCAGATGTTATCCAAACAGCAACATTGCGCAAGTTAAAGCCATGTGTGATGGCAGATATCTCTTCCTTAGGCTGCTCTATAGGTTCATTTGCCGTTGCAAACATGCCGAACATCTCACGATAGGCCCTCCAATCGTCAGCCGATATAGCTTCGGGACGATTGTCATCGGTAGCCTTGCTGAAGAATTCAGCCAAGGCTTTCTCCTCGTCTATGGTGGTCAAGCCGTCCATGTAACGCTGTAGAAGTGATATGATTTGTAGATCGGTCATTTTCTGTTCCTTTCCTTTATCTGATTGAATAGTTTTCGGCGAGCCGACGATAACACCGTCGCCACCGACTCTTTACCAATGCCTAATATTGCGGCAATCTCCTCATTTGTGCGCCTTTCGGTCTGCCTTAGACTCATAACCTGCATCTCCCTTGGCGGCAATTGCTCTATGCGCTGCCTTAACCATTGCTCGTCTTCCTTCCATTCAAGCTGACTTTCAGGAGTTGCATCGTTGGATTGTTGCCTCATAAGCCACGACGTTGGCACCTCGCTTGCGTCTATGCTAACCAGACGTTGCCGTCGTAACATATCTATAGAGATATTGCGGGCAACAACAGCTGATAGACGTGTGGCATGGGCTGTATCGCGGAGAGAGTCGTGTACAGCCCATAGCCTAAGCATAGCATCGCTTGCCGCATCGTCTACATCGTCGGCACGCGCAAGATAACGCCTAGCATAACCCGTAGCTATATTGCGCAGTTGCGGAGATATCTGTTCAAACTGTAGTTGATTCACGATTGTCGATATTTGTTTATGCCATCCACTTTTGTCTATTAGGGTTGGGCATTGATTATGCCGTCAGGACTTTTGGGTGTGCTCAATGCATCACTGTCTTTTATCACATTGGTATGGGTGCTTGTAGTGCTTATTGAGTCGTACTTCAGCATACTGTCATCAATACTGCCCGAGCCAATAATCACCTTTCCATACTTGTCTGCCTTACCCGAAACATATATTCGTCCAATCCCTGTAAGCGTGCAATTCAGTTTGTCTGCCCCACTTACTTTGCCGCTAATCACACCCGAACCAGCCATCGACAAACAAACATTATCAGCCTTGACATCATCAATACGTATGCTTCCCGAACCTGCATTGTTGAAGAATGTTTTGTTGGCAGTTATGCTACCAACAGCAATTCCGCCCGAACCAGCCTGATTGAATGTAACCTTATTGCCCGACATATTGTCTACAATAATATATCCGCCACCTGCAAGATTGAAGACGCTAACCTCTGGAGCCTTTACCTTTATAACAACGTTGAACTTTCCCGACTTTTTGGATGTGTCTATATATACATTGCCTATCTGCTTGGCTGCCTTTCGGATATTGAGCGAAGCACCGCTATTCTCTATGTATATTTGGTTGATGTCGTTGGCATCGCCCACAAGACGCACCTCACACGTCTTCGATTGCTCGTATACAACCTCCAGATTTCCAAGAACATTTAGCACGCTAAAAGGCTGAATCGACATAACCTTCTCACTCTTCTGCGTGCCATATGCCGACGTTGCCGCCATAAACATAATGGCCATAACTATTAAAAGATACTTCTTCATAACATTATCTCCTATTTAACAAGTTACACATTTTATATATATAGGATATGCACCAAACACAGGCTTGGTTCTCACCCCTTTCTATAGTTAATAACGTAGAAATAGAAAATTCTAAATATCCAAACATCACATTTAACAAATATTTAACAGTTGTATTCCGTTCGCCTTGCAAGCTATCAATAAATTTGTCGTAACTTTGTAAACAACAAAACAATTACTCAAATAGCAACAAAACATTAACTGTATAAACAACAATATATTAACATCTTGAACTATTTAAAGACTCACATATAAGCAATGGAATCGTTAAGAGAAATATACCGAATAGGTAAAGGACCGTCAAGTAGCCATACTATGGGTCCACAAAAGGCAGCGCAGGTATTTGTATCCCACAACCGCAACGCGGCTTCGTTTGAGGTTACACTATATGGCAGTCTGGCCGCAACTGGTCGTGGCCACATGACCGATGTTGCTATAGACGAGGTGCTTCGCCCTGTAGCTCCACTACGTATAGAGTGGCAACCACAAGTGTTTTTGCCTTTCCATCCAAATGGTATGAAGTTTGTATCATTTGATGCCAATGGTGCAAAGATGGACGAATGGATTTGCTACAGCGTTGGTGGCGGTGCCTTGTCGGAAGGCGAAAAGGGACGTTGGCTTACAAGTAAGCGTGAGGTATATCAGAAGAACACGCTGCATGAGATACAGACATGGTGCGAAAAACACGGACGCAACTACTGGGAGTATGTTGACGAATGCGAGGAAGAAGACATCTGGGACTATCTTATGGAGGTATGGAAGGCTATGCAGCTAAGTGTGGAGCGTGGCATCGACCACGAGGGTGCATTACCTGGTCCACTTAAGCTTCCGCGCAAGGGTCCTATATATTATGTTAAGGCAAGCGGATATAAGCAATCGTTGCAGTCGCGCGCGCTTGTTTATGCCTATGCCTTGTCGGTTAGCGAGGAGAACGCATCTGGTGGAACAATTGTTACAGCCCCTACATGTGGCTCTTGTGGCGTATTGCCTGCCGTATTATATCATCTTGCCAAGGGACACAAGTTTAGCGATACACGCATACTGCATGCTATAGCAACTGCTGGTATCTTTGGAAATGTGGTTAAGAAGAATGCTTCTATCTCAGGTGCAGATGTTGGCTGTCAAGGCGAGGTTGGTGTGGCTTGTGCCATGGCTTCAGCAGCAGCCTGTCAGTTGTTTGGCGGTAGTCCATCACAGATTGAATATGCAGCCGAGATGGGTCTTGAGCATCATCTTGGTATGACATGCGACCCTGTTTGCGGACTGGTACAGATTCCTTGTATCGAGCGTAATGCCTTTGCAGCAACACGTGCATTGGATGCCAACCTATATGCCTCGTTCTCCGACGGCACGCATACTGTATCGTTCGACCGTGTGGTTAAGGTGATGAAGCAGACTGGCCACGACCTTCCTTCTTTGTATAAGGAAACGAGCGAAGGCGGATTGGCACGTGCCTACGAGCAACATCTTAAAAAGATGCAGGAACAAAATAAAGAGAAATAATAAAAAAAGAAGTAATAAAAAAGTGTGTGTCATAACTTGCGAGTTTTGACACACATTTTTTTTATTTTATCAATACAATCTCCTGACTTCGTCACTCAAAAAATCCGTATTCTGAACAAGGAAGTGTACACCCAAACAGTGCTGATGGCAAGACATCAGAAAATCGCCAAACTCTTTGACGAAAATTTTTGGGTGACGCAATGACGAAGTCAGGAGTTGAATCTGCGCCGCACTATGGGACACGTGGCTCTTGTCCTGACTCCTACCATACACAAGCCACGCCGACTGATGAGCATCTACTATGCCGACAAATACCGCTTGCGCGTGCAGCAAAGTTCAGAAAACCTACTGAATACGGGGTTGGCATAAACATTTCAAAAAACTAAAGACTCCGTAGACATTGGCTATATTTCAAGCCGCTGTCTACGGAGTCTTTTTTATTGTATTCTTAACGAGCTTGTTTCGCCATAAGAATACTTGAGTTAGACTACTTGATTGGTTCGTTCTCAGGGTCGTAAATCGAGCGAGTCATTTCCTTTACAGTAAGTTCAGCCATAGCAATCCAGTTGTTGCCAGAGTAAGCCTCTTCAATCTGCAACCATAGATACTGGAACTCAGTCTCGCTGAACAATCCCGGTGATGTGTACTCAGGAGCTCTGCCACTTGGCAGAACATCGCTTCCGAGCTTGCCAATCTCCCATGCTCCGGCAGCATCAGGGTTGTCGCCAACATTGTTGCTTGCGAGGATGGTCATCTTCTTCGGGTTGTCATTGTTGCCGTTGTTACGTCCCTTGTACCAGAATGAGATGCCCTTCACCTTCTTGCCAAGGTCTACACGGATGTAGTGAGGCCATGCAGAAGGCGCACTCCAGCTCATGTGGAAGTAGGTGCCGTTGTTGCCGTCGACGAGGGCAGCGATAGGACCCTCTGACGACTCCTGGTCGTCGGTCCAAAGCTGTGCGGCTGTAAGGCTGATAGGTCCAACCTCATAGTCCTTGATGTCGGCAGGCACGTAGCCAGCCTTGGCTGTCTTTGTGAAGAGAGCCTTCTCGCCGCCGTCCTCGCTTACTGCTGTGAACGAGTAGGCCAGTTCGCCATACTTGGCATACAGACCGTCAATCATAATAGAATCGGCATAAGTGCTGGCGTTGAGTACACGATGCCCCTTAACCGGGTCGTCATACTCTACTTTGATATAGTAAAAGTCTGCGTTCTCTGGAGTGGTCCAGTGGAACACCACTTTGCCCGGCTGCTTGCTGTCGACGGTGACAGTCGACTCTTCGATGTTCACCCTCGGTGTTGTATTGTCGTCATCAGAGCATGATGCTACGGTGCCAACAAGAGCTACAGCCATAAGCATTTTTATAATTGTCTTTTTCATCATTGTGTCTTTTTATTTGTAACAATGCTTTTTTATTAATAACCAGGAGTCTGTACTACGTGGCCGTTACGGTTGATGTCGGCAGACGGGATTGGCATAAGGTAGTTCATAGGCGATTGGAACTTACGCTCGAATACAACCTCCTGAACCTCACCGAAGTCGTTGATATTTTCAGCGTCGATGTTCAAGCCCTTCACCTTTACGTTGAAGTATTTCTCGGCGAGCAACCAACGGCGCATATCCCAGAAGTTCTGATTCTCAAGATAGAACTCGTTCATGCGCTCGTTGCGCACGATGTCGCGCAGACCTTCCTTGGTAGTAGCCTTTGCAGGCTCCTTGCCAAACTGCTCCCATGCTTCCTTTACACCTGGCAGACCAGCACGTGTGCGCACCTTGTTAAGATAAGTGCAGGCTTCGTCAAGGTGGTTTGTCTCAACGAGGCATTCTGCATAGCCAAGATATAATTCTGCAAGACGTATGAGCGGCCATGGAGTATTGGTGTAGTCGGCACCTGTCTTCGACTTTGTGAGGTCTGGATTGATGAACTTCTTGTTCAGGAAGCCTGTCGGTGAATAGTTGCTGGTACGCTTAGAGTTAGCGTCTACACCACGGCTACAGTTGCCACCGAGCACGAAGTCGCAGATAAGTCGACCGTGAGTGTTGTCTGAAGTGAGTGTGTAGTTGGCATCATCACTATATGCACCGTTGTTTGAAGCACTCAGAATCTCGTAGTAGCCATCCTGGAAGGCAACCCAAGCATAGTAGCGTGGTTCGCGGTCGAGGTTGAACTTCTGAGTCTTGCGTCCTGGATAAGCCTCGTCCTTATGTGCTTCGTCCACTTCTACCGGATCCCAGCGGTTGGCATAGTCGAATGTCTTGTCCTGGTCGATAGGCAGACCGTTCTTGGTGTAGAAGCGGCTAAGCATGGCAATAGTAGGAGCCACACCATTCCATCCCCATCCACCATTGATGTACGGTATACTCTTGTTCTGCAATCCATAGTAGCCCTCACCACGTGAGTCAGCCCAGATAACCTCAGAGTTGGCACCAGCCTTCTCGTCCTCAGCCGAGTAGTCGGTGATGGTATAGCGTAAAGCACGCACGTTTGGGTCGGCAGGATAGCCGTTCTTGTTGAGCTTGCAGTCGCCACGATCATAGAGGTGGTAGCCGGCTGTTTCGGCTGCGGCGATAGCCTCCTTGAATGCAGCGGCGGCCTTTTCCCACTTGTTGGCATCGTATGTCAAAGGCATAAGGGCGTTGCCATTCTTGTCCTTAAATTCAGAGTAGAACTTGCTGTTGCCGTTGAATAGAGGCGAAGCTGCATAGAGCAACATCTTTGCCTTCATTGCCTTAGCAGCTACGCTTGTGGCAAGACCGAATTCGCCTGCCTGAGCACCAGTACGTGTTGCTGGAAGACCCTTGGCAGCCTCGTCGAACTTCTCGCAAATGAAGTTCACGCAGTCGTCGTAAGGCTCCTGACCCTGATAGTCAGACGGCAGAAGCATTGGGTCTGGAGTCTGGTGAACAAGAATGATAGGACCATAGCAGCGAGAGAGCAGGAAGTGATAGTAGCCGATGAGGAATGTCACCTGTGCCTTGTAGTCGTTGCGGTCCTTTTCTGCCAGTCCATGGAAGTTGCCAGTCTTGTTAAGCTCGTCCTGGAACATGTAGCATTGGCGTATGCCCTGATACAGAGTGTTCCAGTAACTAATCACTGGGTTTGAGGCAGAATAGTTGCCCTTCGGGAAAGCGGCGAATGTCTCATGCTCGAAAGCTGTCACCACCTCGTCACCGGTAAGGAAGTCGAGCGACGTAGGTCCGGCGTTAGGTGTAGGCAAATATCCGTAGCAAGAGTACAGATAGTTGAGGGCTGCCTGGCGGTCCTTGGTCATGTCGGTGCCAGTGGTTGTCTCGTCGGGGATAACGTCAAGGTAGTCGCACGATGTCATCGTGAGTCCTGCAGCGAGCATACAGCCTATGATTGCTTTATTTAGAATTTTCATATCGTTTTTTTAATTAATTGTGAGTTGAACACCTACGTTAACGGTCATCTGTGTTGGATACTTGGTGGTGTAGTTGCCACCGCCCATCTCAGGATCCCACTTCTTGAACGGTGAGAATGTGAGCAGGTTGGTACCATTTACATAGAATCGCATGTTCTTCAGCGAGTAGCCAATCTCTGCGTTCTTGAGCTTGAGGAATCTACCGTTGCGCAACCAGTAGCTTGAAGATACTGTGTTGTGGTTGTTGTAGTTGTCGGTCAGACGCGGATACTTGGCGTTCGGGTTCTGGTTGTCTGGACTCCAGTGGTCCTCGTCAATAAACTCCAATACGCCACGGCGGTAAGAAGAACCGAACGGCTGGATGTCGCTAAGCATGAGAGCCACGTTGCCACGACCCTGGAAGAATACCGAGAAGTCCCAGTTCTTGTAGCCTACTGACGGACCGAAACCGTAGATAATCTTAGGAACGCTTACGCCCAATGGCACCTGGTCGTCGGATGTGATGCGTCCGTCATAATTGCCGTCGCGGTCGGGCTGGTCAACATACTTGATGTCGCCAGGAGCGATAGCGATGTTGCCAAGGGTCGATGTCGGGTTGTTGGCGATGTCAGCCTTGTCGATGTAGAGACCGTTGGCTACGTAACCCCATACGGTGTTGACGTTCTTACCCTGGCTCTTCATAGCCTCGCGCTTGCCCGGAGCCTCGTCGTATACCGAAATCTTGTTGTTGTTGTAGGTGAATGTACCCTGGAACTGGATTGAGAGATCGTTATTGATACGCTTGCTGTAGTTCACAGCCATATCAAATCCCTTGTTGATTACCTCAGCAAGGTTACCGTAGATCTTGGTGTTGGCAGTTCCCAAGTAGTTAGGTATAGAGAGCTTCTGCTGGAAGATGTTGGTACGACGCTCGCGGAACCAGTCGAAGGTGATGTCGAGAGCGTTGAAGAGCTGCATGTCGAAACCGAGGTCGAGCTTATGACCTATCTCCCATGACACGTTCTCGTTGCGCAGACGGTTCCATCCCGGACCTGAATATGTAACGAAGTTGCCTGGCAAACCAGTTGTGAACGAACCGTTGCCGGTGAGAGCTACGTCCTCACGATAGATGAAACGCTCGTAGCCATACTGGTCGTTACCTACAAGACCGTAGGTACCACGGATCTTGAAGTTTGAAATAACGCTCTTCACAGGCTCCCAGAATTTCTCCTCGCTGATGTTATAGCCCAAACCTACTGATGGGAAGAAGCCCCACTGATGGCCCTTGGCAAACTGCTCCGAACCGTTGTAACCGGCATTGAACTCAATGAGGTAGCGGTGCTTATAGTCGTATGTGGCACGTGCAGCGAAACCTATCTTGCGCTGTGGCAGAGAAGCGAGCACATTGTCAGAATACATGTTCGAACTGTACTGGTTGATGTTCCAGAGGAGCATACCCGTAACGGTATGGTCGCCGAACGAACGGTTGTAGTCGAAATATGCCTGAGCATAGTAGCGACGGTCGCCGGCGTTCTGACCTGAGTTGCTAAGCACTGGCTTAGACGGATCGCCCTTAGGAGTCTGCACATATGAGAATGTGCCGTCCTCGTTTTGAGTATAGTTCTTCAGCTCGTAGTGGTTGAAGTTGAGCGAACGGAAAGTAGTACTCTTCGACCAGTTCTTGAATGAGAACATCACGTGGAAGCCGAGTCCCTTGGTAATGAAGTCAAGTTTCTGGTCAAAGTTCAAGTTGGCTGTGATGGTACTTGCAAATGAGTCCTGATAGCCGCTCACGAGGCGTGCCATAGGGTTGAAGTTACCACCGTTGGCAAGCTGACGATAGCCCCAGTGTACCCACTCGTCGCCCTCGCTGTCGTACTTGATAGGGAAGAGCACCGGGTTGGCGTTCATCATCTGCGAGTAGAGGTCGTTCAAAGAACGAGAGATGTCGTTGCTGCCAGCAAGCGGACCGTGCATGTTATCGAGACCAGCATAGAGATGGAGTGAGATCTTCGACGACTTAGACATGTTGAAGTCGATGTTGTTCTGGAAAGCATAGCGCATGTAGTCGATGTTGTTGTTGTAAGAGTAGTACTCCTTACTGCGATTGCGCAACATACCAGTCTCATGGCTCACGTTGAGGTTCATGAAGTACACAATCTTGCTTGTACCACCACGCACGTTCATGTTGGCCTTCTGGTTGTAAGATGCTGTCTTGAACATCTCCTTATACCAGTTGACATCAGGGAACACCTCGCCATTAACATGATTGCGAGTGTTTGCAATCTGCTCGGCTGTGTAGAGAGTGTTGCCAGTGCCTTCGTTGGTAACAGCCTCGTTGAACAGCTCCATGAAGCGTGCGCCGTCGACAAACTTTGGCTTTGATGTAGGCATAGTGACGTTGGCCTCCACACGGAACGAAATCTTCGGACGGTCGAGGTCTTGACCGCTCTTTGTTGTGATGATGAGCACACCGTTGGCACCACGCGAACCATACATGGCGGTGGCAGAAGCGTCCTTAAGGATAGAGAAGCTCTCGATTACGTCTGGGTCGAGGTGGTTGAGGTCGTCCTGCGAAATCTCCATACCGTCCATGACGATAAGCGGAGACTTGGCACCACTAATGGTGGCAATACCACGGATGTAGAAGTCAGAACCATTGGCACCAGGCTGACCGCTGCTCTGTGTGGCGATGACACCCGACAGACGGCCGGCGAATGATGAAGAAATACTTGCTGAAGGCACACGCAGACTCTCAGGTTTAACCTGCTGGACCGAACCTACCACGGTCTCCTTTTTCTGTGTGGCACCGAAAGCCGTTACCACAACATCGCCAAGCTGCTTGGCGTCTTCCTTAAGAGTGATGGAGAAGATGGTCTTACCCTTCATTGGTACCTCCTGCGACTGATAGCCGAGATACGAAACGACGAGTACGTCCTTAGTGTTGGTCACATTAAGCATAAATTTACCGTCAGCGTCGGTTACTGTGCCCACCTTGGGATTGCTCTTCAATACAACGGATGCTCCGATTACAGTTTCTCCGTTTTCGTCAACCACCTGACCGGTAACTTTCTGATGCTTCGCCTGCTGATCGGCGAATGCAACTGTCTCGGCCTTGGGCTTCAGCAAACTTACAGCATTGGTGCTATTGCTGCCAATGGCATTGTCAGCAGCGAAGGTTGATAACGGCAACAGAAATGCTGCACCAATTACCCCCCCTATGCCGATTTTTTGTTTGTTTTGCATAAAGTAATAAGTTTAATGTAATTATGAATTTTTACACCCATTGCTGGATGCGTTTATGGTGTTTATGGTTTAATTCTTTTGTTAGAACGATTTATACGGTTTATATTAAATGCTTTATCTATAATATTTCATAGGTTTAATTGATGTTGCGAATACATCATCAAGATGTTAGCAATATTTTTTTTTGCAAAGTTATATATTTTTTTATAAACAGCAATCATTTTATGGAAAAAAATCAAAAAAACAACAACTATGCAAATAAACGTAAAAAATATACAATATACAGAAAATATACCGATATTATACTTATAGAAGAAAAACAAAAAAAGAAGCGCACCAAAATCAAACGACAAGTCTTGATACGCTTCTTTGAATCTGCTTATTTATTTAATAAGACTTCATATAAACTTCTCTCCACATAAAACCAGACAAATTCCAACTCCGATTAATCTCAATGGGCTTATCTGATGTTCCTTTTTCCAGACTTCGTCACTCAAAAAACACGTATTTTATAACTGGTGGATAAACAATATTTTGTATCTTTGTGTCACCTAATATTGGGTGACACGAAAGGTATTTTAACTATGTTTGTACGCAAAAAGAAATATCCATCCGGCAATATCTGAGTTATTGTTGTTGAGAAAATCGGTGGCAAGATGAAGGAACTTGCAACGATTGGTGTTGCATATAGTGAAGATGAGGTCGAAAATCTTGTCAATGAAGCAAAGGAATGGATTTTCAAGGAAGAATCCCGCCGTCATCCTCAACTCGATTTGTATGGTGAGGAGCGTGACGCGTGTGAATGGGACGGCCTAAAAGGATATCTCACCAATACGGATATACCAATACAGGATATATACACAGCATACCACAACCTTTGGCACGTAGAACGGGCTTTCCGTATAGCCAAATCAAAGATAGAGATACGTCCCATGTTTCACTTTACACGCAAACGCATCGAGGCTCATATATGCATCTGTTTTGTGGCTTTGAAAGTGTACAAAGAATTGGAACGTATGCTGAAAGTCTCAGAGGTTAAGATGAGCGTAGACAAGGGGCTTGCATTAGCAAAAAACATCACAACCATACAAATTAAGCTACCTCTGAACAAGGAGGTTTACACCCAAACAATGCTGATGGCAAGACATCAGAAAATCGCCAAACTCTTTGATGAAGATTTATTGGGTACGCAATGACGAAGTCAGGAAAAAGATGCAGGAACAAAATAAAGACAACAAATAATTGGACTTGCAAAAGATAAATAAATTATAAGTATTTGGAGGTATGGCTACCGATTTGCCGTACCTCCTATTTTTTTATAAACAAGAAAAGCCCGGTTAAACTGATAAACCAGCTAACCGGGCTAACTCTTTATGCCGTGGCTTTTACACACACGTAGCACTAAATTGTATTATGAGATTCATATACATTATGGCTGCTTGCCAATGTAAGCCAAGATACCACCATCAACGTAAAGGATATGACCGTTTACGAAGTTTGAAGCATCGCTGGCAAGGAAAACAACCGGACCCATAAGGTCTTCAGGTGTACCCCAACGTGCAGCAGGTGTCTTAGCAACAATAAAGCTGTCAAATGGATGACGTGAACCATCCGGCTGACGCTCGCGCAAAGGAGCTGTCTGAGGAGTAGCAATATAACCAGGACCAATGCCGTTGCACTGGATGTTGTCCTCGCCAAACTCAGAGCAAATGTTGCGTGTAAGCATCTTCAAGCCACCCTTAGCGGCTGCATAAGCCGATACAGTCTCGCGACCAAGCTCAGACATCATAGAGCAGATGTTGATAATCTTGCCGTGGCCCTTAGCCTTCATGCCAGGGATAACAGCCTTAGATACGATGAACGGAGCGTTGAGGTCGATATCGATAACCTGACGGAAGTCCTCTACAGACATCTCTGTCATAGGTATACGTTTGATAATACCTGCATTGTTTACAAGAATATCGATAACACCGAGTTCCTTCTCGATGTCGGCAACCATCTGCTTAACTTGCTCCTCGTTTGTAACGTCGCAAATATAACCATGAGCATCAATACCCTTAGCCTTATAGTCGGCAAGAGCCTGATCCATGTGATGCTGTGAACGGCAGTTGAACGCAATCTTAGCGCCTGCATTATAAAGAGCCTCCGCCATAGCGAAGCCAATGCCATAAGCGGCACCGGTAACGAGAGCTACCTTGCCCTCAAGTGAAAACATTTTGTCCATAGTAGTATTGTTATTTTAAATCAGTAGTCTTAATCTTCTGCATATCTGTGTAGTCGAGGTTCTCGCCTGCCATACCCCAGATAAATGTGTAGTTGCTTGTACCAGCAGCACAGTGGATAGACCATTGCGGAGATATAACAGCTTGCTCATTATCCAACCACATAGGGCGTGTTTCCTGTGGCTCGCCCATCAAGTGGCATATACGCTGACCTTCTGGAACCTTGAAATAGAGATATGTCTCCATACGACGAATGTGTGTGTGAGCAGGCATTGTATTCCAAACCGAACCTGTCTTAAGCTCAGTAACACCCATCTGCAACTGGCATGTGCGAACACCTGCAACACCATTAATAATGAGCTGATGTATAACACGGTCGTTGCTCTCGGCAAGCGAACCAGCCTTGATATTATTAGCCTCCTTCAATGTCACGCGCTTTGTAGGATATGAAGCGTGAGCTGTGGCACTGTTCATATAGAACTTGGCAGGGTTCTTTGGGTCCTTGCTTGTGAGAGTAATATTATTAGGATTCTTCTCTGTAGATCGACCAACATAGATACCCTCCTGGAAGTTAAGGTCGTACTTTTTGCCGTCTACCTCTACAACACCAGGACCGCCGATGTTGATGATACCAATCTCACGGTTCTCAAGGAAAGTCTTTGCGAGCAGCGGCTCGATTGGCTCAAGCTTGATAGGAGCGTCGGTTGGCTCGGCACCACCCATAAGGAAACGGTCGTACATAGAGTAGGTCCAGTTTACCTCATTAGGAGCAAATACCTTTTCAATGAGAAACTCTTTGCGCAGACGCTCTGTTGTGTAATGCTTTGCATCCTCTGGGTGATTAGCCCAACGCACCTCATAGTTGGTTTTCTGTGCCATTGCCGACATTGACATGAGGGCTACGGCAGCAGTGATAAAAAATTTCTTCATTTGTCTATTGTGATTTAATAAGTTTCTTATATTCTTTAGTCTATTGGCTTACTTATTTGGCTGCCTTCTCTTCCTTGATGATGCGGCTGCGGTTGTAGAGCATCATACCAAGGGTAATGATAACGAGCACTGCCGGACCAACGTACTTGATATGGCAAGAGAGCTTGTATATAGTCCATCCAAAGAACGAAGCGGCAAAGTCGAGAGCACCACCAGAGAATCCTTCGGGGATATGTGCTGTTGCATCATGTGTAGCCTCGTATACCTGATTGGCTGCAAGTGTAAAGTCAGGAGCCATGTCTGTTACAAAGTACAAACCGATAATGAGGGTTACAAGACCGATGATGAGGGTCTTAACCACATTACCCTTTGTAAACGGCAATACCATTGGGAAGAGATAGAACATACCTGCAAGCGATGCCAATGGAAGGAACTGGTTGCCTGGGAGGAACACTGCCAATGCAAGGATAACCGGAATAAGGATAACCGAAGCTACGAGTGTTGTTGGATGACCGATAACCAAGGCTGGACTCATACCAATGTATACCTTCTTGCCGTTGAACTTGGTCTTTACAAGTTCCTGGGTCTTCTCCGAGATAGGCTTCAAACCCTCGATAAAGAGAGATGTGATACGTGGGATAAGCTCCATAACTGCACCCATTGTAACACCGAGGAAGAGCACCTTCTTGATATCAAGCTGTGCTGCCCAACCAATGAGCATACCTACGATAACACCAAGAACGAGAGGCTCGCCCAATACGCCAAACTTCTTCTTCATTCCCTCTGCATCGATGTCGAGCTTAGAGAAACCTGGGATATAGTCTAATGCCTTGTTTAGGATAACAGCAAATGGCACGAAGCTCTGGCAGAACGGTTGTGGTATAGAGATACCATCGAGGTCGTAGTGCTTCTGAAACTTCTCTGCTGTAAGGTCGGCACACACCAATGTGATGATGTAGCAAACGATAGAAGCAAAGTAACCCCAGATAAGGCTCTCGCCCATAACAAAGTATACTACGGCACCAATAAAGGCAAAATGCCAATAGTTCCAAAGGTCGATGTTCACAGTACGGGTAGTCTTTGTGATAAGCATAAGGAAGTTCACACCAAGACAGATAGGGATGATAAGCGCACCAACGGCTGTATTGTATGCAACAGCTGCTGCTGCAGGCCAGCCCATGTCAAATACATTAAGCTGTAGATGATAGATGTCTGAGATGCACTTCAATGGATCATTGAAATTGCTGGTAAGCAAAGCTGTAACCACACCAAGTCCAACGAAGCCGACACCTACATAGAGTCCCGACTTGAATGCCTTACCAAATTTCATACCGATACAGAGACCGATAATGGTAAAAAGGATAGGCATCATCACCGATGCACCCAGACTGATAATATAACTGAATACTTGTTCCATTAAATTTGTTTTAAAAGAATAGATTTTAATCTATTGAGAAGGAGCTCCTCCACTTGTTGGGCAGAGGAGACACCTTTATTATTTGTTACTTCTTCTCACGAGCCTGTGCAACAAAATCCAAAGACTCACGGCACTTGTCGCTCACTGCCTTCCAATCACCGGCAGCGATAGTGGCCTTCGGGAAAAGCTTAGAGCCCATACCTACACAGTTGGCACCAGCCTTAATCCAAGAAGCTATGTTATCAGCATCTGGAGATACGCCACCTGTAACCATGATAAGCGACCAAGGCATTGGGGCCTTCAAGCCCTTAACAAAGTTAGGACCAAGAACGTCACCAGGGAATACCTTGCAAAGATCGCAACCCATCTCCTGAGCCATACCAACCTCGGTTACTGAGCCACATCCTGGTGTATAAGGAATAAGACGACGGTTGCAAACCTTTGCTACGTCTGGGTTGAACAACGGACCTACTACAAAGCAAGCACCAAGCTGGATGTAAAGAGATGCTGTAGGAGCGTCAACGATAGAGCCTACACCCATTGCCATATCTGGACATTCCTTAGCTGCAAACTTAACTACCTCTGCGAATACCTCGTGAGCGAAGTCACCACGGTTGGTAAACTCGAATGCACGAACACCACCATCATAGCAAGCCTTTACGATGTTCTTTGCTATCTCTACGTCTTTATTATAGAATACAGGTACCATACCAGTCTCGGTAATCTTTGCAAGCACCTGCTGTTTGTTGAATTTAGCCATAATGATTAATGATAAATGAAAAGCCCTACCCCCATCCCCTCCCCCATAGGAAGAGGAGTGGTATGTTGGGCAAATTGTTGTTTAAAATAAAGTTATTATTATATAAAGCTTAGGCTCCATCATTCCTTTTATCAGCTGTATATTATAGGTATAAAAGCTGTATCAAAACTTTTATAAGCAATATCAGCATACCAATCCTCCCCTATTGGGATGGGACATGAGTGAGGCTTTTAGCCTTTATTTATCGCTGTACACGACCATTAGCATTACCAGCTGCCAAAGCCTCTACCTCATCAACAGTAACAAGGTTGAAATCACCGTTAATAGTGTGCTTCAATGCCGAAGCTGCAACGGCAAACTCAAGAGCTTCACCCTGTGTAGGCTTTGTAAGCAAACCATGGATAAGACCACCTGAGAATGAGTCGCCACCACCTACACGGTCGATAATAGGCATAATGTCATAACGACGGCTCTCATAGAACTCCTTGCCGTTATAGATAAGAGCCTTCCAACCATTATGTGTTGCCGAGAAGCTCTCACGTAGAGTAGAAACAACATACTTGAAGCCAAACTCCTGCTTCATCTGCTCAAAGATCTTGTGATAGCCACTTGCGTCGGTCTGTCCACCCTCAACGTCAGCGTCTGGCTTAAAGCCAAGGCAGAGCTGTGCGTCTTCCTCGTTGCCTATGCAAACGTCAACATACTTCATCAAAGGACGCATTACAGAGATAGCTTTCTCTGATGTCCAAAGCTTCTTACGGAAGTTGAGATCAACACTCACTGTTACACCGTGACGCTTAGCAGCCTCACAAGCAAGACGTGTAAGCTCAGCTGCATTGTCGCTGATAGCAGGAGTAATGCCACTCCAGTGGAACCACTGAGCACCTTCCATAATAGCATCGAAGTCGAAATCCTCAGGCTTAGCCTCTGCAATAGCAGAGTGAGCACGGTCGTAAACAACCTTTGACGGACGCATTGAAGCACCTGTTTCAGCATAGTATAGACCTACACGGTCGCCACCACGAGCAACAAAACTTGTATCTACACCATAACGACGCAATGCGTTAACTGCCATCTGACCAATCTCATGCTTAGGAAGCTTGCTCACAAAGTAAGCCTCATGACCATAATTAGCTACACTAACAGCTACGTTAGCCTCACCGCCACCAGGAATGACGCGAAGGGTTTCTGACTGGATAAAACGGTCGTTACCGACTGGAGAAAGGCGAAGCATAATCTCGCCAAGGGTTATAATCTTTGCCATAAATTTATATTTATTTTGTTCGTTATTTTTTTGTTCGTTAATTTTTTTTATTCGTTACCTATTATATAATAATGTGACGTATCTTTTAAGATACGATTGCCAGCATCTTTTTACGTATTACTCGCTAACGACATCGGCAACAAGCGGTTTACTCAAATTGTCGAGGAACAATCTTATGTTCTCATGCCAAAAGCGTTGATTTGGAATGCCACTCTCGCACCATCCGGCACCAAAATAATAGCTGAAAGGCTCGTTGTTATTCAAGCCGCGCTTCACACCAACAGCATTACCCACGATGCCTGCCTTATGATGCCAAGGGTCCTTAACCAGCATTGTCTTGTCGGCGCCACCTGGGAAGAGTGCTGCCACATAAATCTCAAAGTTATGCTTCTTAGGACTGTCGGTTGGGTCGGTATACGCAACGAAATCAGACTCTAATTTGAGGTCATAAGGATTATCTGTGTGCACGACTACACCGCCTACCACATCAATAGGTTTCACTAAACCTTCGTACCAGACGGTCATTTTATTGAAATAAGAGCCTTTGTCAAGGCTTATAATACGATGTTCTGTAATATTCTGATTTCCGATATTCGTCTTGTTATACACAAACTCAGCCACAAAGCGCAGCGGACCGTTATCAAGCACGCGCACTTCCTTAAAGCAGTAAGGGAATACTATACTGTCGCCAATAAGCACACCTGGTGTACCGCAACCGAGCGACGGACCTACATTGTAACAATCAAGTCCTGTACCATGCTCAAGGTGCAAAGATACCTCACCACGTATAGAGTCAGCCTCAGCCTTATGTCCGGCAGCCTCAAGCACATTAGCGCGCTTTTGTCCGTCAAACACAACAGCATAGCGACGTTCTACATCAAGATAAGGAGCGCTCTTTAGCCATACGTCAATACCAAAAGCCTTCTCTCCAGTACGCTGCAAAGCTGGACCATAAGCACGATAAGAGCACTTATCGTTCTCCCATGTAAAGTCATCCACGCGCCACGCATACAACTTGCCGTCTGTATAGTTGGTAGTCTTGCGAGGTGTGCCTGCCACTACATTAAACTTAGCCACTCCACCAGGAATTACGTTAGTCTCAACAAGCAGCTTGTTGTCATGAGTAAGCTGACTTGGTACCTCAAGGTTGTAAAGGTCCTTTACCCTAACTGGTGTGCCTTCGGCAACACCGAGTTTCTGCCAAACCTTCTTGGCATCGAAGGCCACAACCTCATGACGCTGTTCTTTTCCAGCATTCTTTACGGTAAGAACCACCTTAGCCGAAGCTGATGTCAAGCCCATTGTAAGAGCCAAAACCAAGGCAAAGATACACTTAAGATTTCGCATCATTGTTATCTATTTATTAATTATGGTATCCTATTTATTATATAAGCACTATTTTGCTTACTTAAGCTGCTTGGCAACACGTTTGTAGATGCCACGCGAAATCCACGGGTCGTCAATCTCGGTAAGCAACTCGCCCATACGCTTGTACAGTTTCTTAATGGCAGCCTTGCCTTCCTTAGTGTCAGCAATGTTTGTAAGCTGATAAGGGTCGGCTTGATCGTCGAACAGCAATACGCGCTTGCGGTTGTTGTTGCGATCAATATATACAGCCATTGTATACTGATGTGTCTTGATGCCACGTGCTGACGGGAAGTAGTCGACAACGTTGCCTTGAGCATCCTTGTTGCCATCCATGTTCTGGATATATAGTGCTGCATCTGGACGCTTTACGCTCTCCGAACCTGGCTGATAGAACAATGGCGAATAGTCGACACCCTGAATCTCTGCAGGAATCTTATCGTGCAAACCTGCCATACCAAGCATTGTAGGCATAATGTCTGGCGATGAAAGGAGCAGATTGTCAACGTGTGGCTTAAGACGTGAACCATAACGGATGATGAATGGAACGTTCATTGACTCGGTATAAGGCGAGTTCTTTGGGTCGTCAGTATTCTGCGAGCACATTGTCTCACCGTGGTCAGAGCTAAATACCACTACAGTATTCTCGTCGAGACCAGCCTCCTTAAGCGCATCAAGAATCATACCGAAAGCACGGTCAACACCAGTAACCGAAGCGAAGTAATAGCGTGCCGACTCAGCCTTAGCCATATCGCGGTTGGCATTCTTACGTACCAAAAGCTTGTCTATTGGAACATCACGGTATAGGTTATAGTCCTCCTCCATACAGTCGTTCAGTGTACGATACGGGCTGTGAGGCGGATTCATACCAACCATAAGGAAGAACGGCTTCGATCCATCGCGCTGTCCATTCTTGTTCTGAATGTATTCAATGGCCTTCTTTGCCTCGTAAGTAGGCGACCACTCATGTGGTTCATGACGATTGCCCTCTGTATCCCAATAATGTGGATTCTTATGCTCGTCGAATGTACCATAAGAGTACCAATAGTTGAAACCATGACGATTCTGAGGCTCTGTATATGCATCCCAAACAGGACGCTGTGTCTCTACATAATCGCCAGGATGCTGAGGAGAGTTCTTTGTAGGGAAATCGGTGTGCAACTTACCTATATATGCACAATCATAACCAGCCTGGCTCATTACATCGCTCCAGCAAGTAGCGTCTTTGCGAAGTGATGAGATAGGACGACTTGAGTTGCAGTTGAGAGGCACACCGCTGCGGTTAGGATACATACCAGTTAGAAGCGAGCCACGATGAGGACTACTCAACGGGCAATTGCTCTGAGCTGACGACAGAACGACACTCTCGCGTGCGAACCGATTGATGTTAGGCGTATGAACTGGGTCGGAAGCTGAGTTTAGCTGTCCGGCAAAATCAGGTTGCGCCCAAAACTCCATTGCATAGTTGCGGTATTGGTCAGGAAAAACGTAGATTACATTAGGACGCTCTTGCGCCATTGCCTCTACACCCAGTGCCATAGCACCCAAAATCAATGAGATGTGCTGTTTTTTCATTTGCAAAATTATTTATGTTTGTTCAGTAATTAGTTCGCTTTAGTTTCTGATACAAAATTACGTATTAGACAAGATAAGTAGTTGCGTTTTTGTACAGAAATTTTACATTATCGTACATAAAAAACGTTATATTGGTATTAGCTAAAGGTTTGAACGATTTTAAGATATAAACAATAAGTGGCTGCGGCTTAAGCCGCAGCCTTTATGTTTAGAATACGAACGTACGCAAAGCCCAATAGCATACAATGCCGACGAAATAGCCAACAAATGCTATCCACGTAATCCTCTTCATATACCAGCCGAAGGTTATCTTCTCCAAGCCCATAACCACCACGCCTGCAGCGCTACCAATAATGAGCATTGAGCCACCTACACCGGCACAATAGGCAAGAAGTTGCCAGAAGATACCGTCCACAGCCATATCACCAGTAGGAGCAACAGGATACATACCCATACATCCTGCAACAAGTGGCACATTGTCTACAATACTTGAAAGTACACCGATAATACCAGTTACGATATAGTGGTTACCATCAAACCAAACGTTAAGACCTTGACCAAGAGCCTGCAGAACGCCTACTTCAGATAGACAAGCCACAGCCATAAGTATGCCGAGGAAGAAAAGAATGGTTGACATATCTATACGCGAGAGCAGATTGCTTACACGTTTCATTGTGCCTCCTTGGTCGTGTCCACGATGCAAATGGCTGTAGAACAGCTCTGTTGTAGTCCACAACACACCGAGAACAAGCAATATGCCTACAAACGGAGGCAAGTGTGTAATGCTCTTGAACACTGGCACAAACATCAAGCCACCAACACCAATGCAGAATACAGCACGGCGCTGTAGTTCGGTAAAGTCGCCAAGATCTGCCTCGGTACCGCTATTTACCTCAGGCACATGCAACTCTCCCTTGAGCTGATATTGCAAGATAAACGCTGGTATAATCATCGATACGAGCGACGGGATAAGTATTTCGCTGATAACACCTACGGCAGTTATAAGTCCTTTGTTCCATAACATGATTGTAGTTACGTCGCCTATCGGCGAGAAGGCTCCACCCGAGTTGGCCGCGATAATTACAAGCGAGGCATATATGATACGGTCCTGACGTTCGGCAACGAGCTTGCGCAGAATCATAATCATCACAATACTTGTAGTCAAATTATCGAGAATAGCGGACAATATAAATGTCATGAAGGCTATTCGCCACATCAAGGCACGTTTTGAGCGTGTTTTCATCACGGTACGTACCCAATTGAAACCACCATTCTGGTCGACTATCTCCACAATAGTCATAGCACCCATAAGGAAGAAGAGTGTGGTGGATGTATCGCCCAAGTGCTCTTGTATAATTGATGTAACTTTCTCTGCCATGCCTGCCAACCCGCCTGTATAGTCGGGATGCATTGCTGAAAGATACTGCATAGGGTCAAACATGTACAGCGTCCAGCACACAACAAACATAAGCAAGGCTATTGCCGCTTTGTTTACCTTAGTTAGGCTTTCAGTGGCTATGCATGCATATCCGAACACGAAAGCTAATACAATCATGAATGTTAATGTTGTCATAGATATTTGTTACGAGTATTTTAAGTTTCGAATGCAAATATAGCCAAAAAAGGTCAAACAAACAAAGAAGACACATAAGATTATGGCACAATGTAAACAAATATTAATGGCTTTACATTAAGTTTGCGCAAACAACGCTATATGAAAAGGAGATACGGCATACATACCGCATCTCCTTTCTTATTTTAATAGTTATGGCATACTCTACCCTATTTACAGCGGATACTCGTCGAAAGCATACAACACTGTTGAAAGATAACGCTCGCCTGTATCTGGCAGCAAAGCCACAATGCGCTTGCCTTTATTCTCGGGACGCTTTGCCAGCTGTGTAGCTGCATATACCGCCGCACCTGAGCTTATGCCTACAAGCAGACCTTCTTCGGCAGCAAGTTGGCGACCAGTGCGAATGGCGTCATCGTTCTCCACCTGCAGCACCTCGTCTATAACATTAGAGTTATATGTCTTTGGCACAAAGCCGGCACCTATGCCCTGAATCTTATGCGGACCACTCTTGCCGCCACTTAATACGGGTGACGAGGCAGGCTCTACTGCAACAATCCTTACAGCAGGATTATTTTCCTTAAGACGTTTGCCTATACCCGACACTGTTCCACCCGTACCTACACCAGCAACAAATATGTCTATCTTGCCGTCTGTTTGGTTCCATATCTCCACACCAGTTGTATCATAGTGGCTTTGTGGATTTGCAGGATTCTCAAACTGCTGCAGTATTACAGAACCAGGAGTCGCGTCTCTCAGCTCCTCTGCAGCACGAATAGCACCCGCCATACCGTCCTTTCCCGGTGTAAGTTTTACAGTGGCGCCGTAAGCTTTCACAAGATTACGGCGCTCTACACTCATTGTTTCGGGCATTGTCAAAATGAGCTTATATCCTTTAACAGCTGAGACAAGCGCCAATCCTACACCAGTGTTGCCACTTGTAGGTTCAATGATTGTTGCTCCAGGGCGCAACTTGCCGCTGCGCTCTGCATCCTCAATCATTGCAAGTGCCACACGGTCTTTAACACTGCCACCCGGATTGAAGAATTCTACCTTTGCTATGATAGGCGTTTCCAAATTGCGTTTTTGCGAGAAGGCCTCAAGTTCGAGCAACGGTGTATTGCCGATTAGCTCGGTTAGTTTCTTTGCTATCTTAGTCATAAATGCTTTGTCTTATTGGTTATACATACTTTAATCGCATCAGAAGTCAGCTTTATCGGCAAAACGGATTATTAAATTGCGTCGAAAGCCTGCTGCAAGTCGTCGATAATGTCATCGATATGCTCCACACCGATACTTAGACGTACTGTAGATGGTGTTATGTGCTGCTGTGCAAGCTCTTCTGGAGACATCTGCGAGTGGGTTGTAGTTGCAGGATGAATCACAAGGCTCTTGACGTCGGCTACATTAGCAAGTAGCGAGAATATCTTCAAGTGATCGATAAACCTCCATGCAGCTTCCTGTCCTCCCTTAATTTCGAATGTGAAGATAGAGCCACCGCCATTGGGGAAATACTTCTGATACAACTCGTGGTCGGGATGTGTAGGCAGCGACGGATGGTTTACCTTCTCTACCTTTGGATTGTTGGCAAGATACTGCACCACCTTAAGTGCATTGGCAACGTGACGCTCTACACGAAGCGAGAGAGTCTCAAGTCCCTGAAGCAGAATCCACGCATTGAATGGAGATATTGTTGCACCAGTGTCACGAAGGATTACGGCACGTATGCGAGTAACAAAGGCAGCCTTGCCTGCCACATCGGCAAATACGGCTCCATGATAACTTGGGTCTGGCTTGGCAAGTGTAGGATACTTGTCTGCATTAGCCTTCCAGTCGAATGTACCACCGTCTACAATCACACCGCCGAGGCTTGAGCCATGACCACCGATAAACTTGGTAGCCGAATGAACAACAACGTCTGCTCCGTGCTCAATAGGACGTATAATATAAGGTGTACCGAAGGTATTGTCCACGATAAACGGTATGTTATGGCGATGTGCCACCTCTGCCACAGCCTCAAGATTGGTGACGTCAGAGTTAGGATTGCCAAATGTCTCTGCATACACTACCTTGGTATTGGGCTGGATGGCAGCCTCAAGAGCCTCAAGGTCGTTTACATTGACAATGGTATTGGTTATACCCTGAGTGGCGAGGGTATGTGTAATGAGGTTGAATGAACCTCCATATAGGTTGTCGGCAGCTACAATATGGTCGCCATTCTGCACTATGTTCTGCAAGGCATAAGTCACGGCGGCAGCTCCAGAAGCAACTGCAAGACCAGCAACACCACCTTCAAGGGCAGCTACACGGTCTTCGAACACACCCTGTGTTGAGTTGGTAAGGCGTCCGTATATATTGCCAGCATCGCGCAAACCAAAACGGTCGGCAGCATGTTGCGAGTTGCGGAAAACATAACTTGTGGTCTGATAGATAGGCACAGCGCGTGCGTCGGTTGCCGAATCTGGCTGTTCCTGTCCTACATGCAATTGGAGTGTCTCAAAATGTAGTTTCTTGTTGCTCATTGTTTTGCCCTTTCTTTATTTAATTGTTATTATTCGTGATTTAATTATCTTGTTTTCACGATTGCAAAGTTACGACAAACCCCACTATCATACAATAGCATAATATAGCTATTTGGCATACCACATGTGTGGTATTATGGCTAAAAGAGCGTGATATTGTATCTAAATGGGCTTTTTGTTGTGCCAAAATGAGCGTGAGACGATATTGAAACGTGCCTAAAAACAAGACGGCGCAACTCTCATCGAGCTGCGCCGTCGTGCGTATGTTTAACTAAAAATCTTTTTCGTAGGAATGAAAATCCTCACGGACTCTCATCGTTACCTGTTAAACAATCGTTCTATTTACCTTAAACCTAATAACTAAAAACCTAAATCTATTACTACTAACCTAAACAATCTATTAACCTTTTGACGATGCAAAGGTAGTAACTTTTCGCTGTGTGCGCAAACATTTCATACAAAAACATTAATTTTCTACGATTTAATTGATTTAAAGCAACTGAGCAAGGCTAATAACACATCTTTTTAACCTATTTGCCTACAACTTCTACTTATTCACAATCAGCCTCATCACCAAGCTAATCTTGCCCACAAATACTTACTAAAAAGAGTATTACTATATTACTCGTAAATTTAATTATATATTACTTGCCATTTTAATATATATTACTTGCCATTTTAATATATATTACTTTACAATTTTAATATATATTACTTTACCATTTTAATATATATTACTTTACCATTTTAATATATATTACTTTACCTTTTAATATATATATTTGTCCATACTCGAAGTTTCCCATAAAAGTAATGAATTTTTCGAGTATGGACGAAAATATTATCAGCTATAACTTGATACGCCCAACTAATTAGTTGTGCGTCTTAACGATCTGTGTGGGAGCCTGTTCCTTGTTGCGGCGATTTACAACTGTAACAACAGCCTGGGCAAGATTAAGGAAGGAAAGACCTGTGATAGATGTATTATCGAGAGCTGCAGGAGTTCCATTGTCACCGTTCTCGCATATGCTCTGCACAATCGGTATCTGTGCAAGCAATGGCACATTCATCTCCTTAGCCAGGTTCTTGCAACCTTCCTTGCCGAAGATATAGTACTTGTTCTCTGGCAATTCGGCAGGTGTGAACCATGCCATATTTTCTACCAATCCAAGAATTGGCACATTCACCTTATCGTTGCTGTACATATCTATACCCTTACGAGCGTCGGCAAGGGCTACATTCTGAGGTGTTGACACGATAACAGCGCCTGTGATGGCAAGTGTCTGTAGCAATGTAAGATGGATGTCGCTTGTTCCTGGAGGTGTGTCGAGTATAAAATAGTCGAGGTCTCCCCAATCGGCATCGGCTATAAGCTGCTTCAATGCGTTGGATGCCATGCCGCCACGCCAAAGTGTTGCGGTGTCGGGATTGACGAAGAATCCGATAGAAAGCACCTTGATGCCATATTTCTCGATTGGCTCAATTAGGTCGCGTCCGTCCTTCTTTACCGCATATGGACGTGCATCCTCAACCTGGAACATCTTAGGAACCGATGGACCAAAGATGTCACAATCTAACAGTCCTACCTTGTAACCAAGACGTGCCAAGGCTATGGCAAGATTGGCTGCCACTGTACTCTTGCCCACTCCACCCTTTCCTGAGCTTACGGCAATAACGTTCTTTACATTAGGCAGAAGCTTGCCCACTTCCGGACGAGGTTTTGAAAGGAATTCGGTGTCGATGGTCACCTCCACATCCTTAGATACATGGTAGTGGATAGCAGCCTCGGCTGCCTTTACTGTTGACTTTAGGAATGGATCGGTGTCTCGTGGAAACACGAGCGAGAACGATACCTTCATACCATCTATGCGCAAGTTGTCGGCCACCATATCAGCCTCAACAAGGTTCTTCTTGTTGCCGGGATAGGTTACGGTTGCAAGCGCATCCATTATGAGTTTAGGATATAATGTCATTATATTGAGTTTTGAATTTTGAATTTTGAGTTTTGAATTTTGAGTTGTCGGCAAAGCCGGTTAGGAGTTTTGACGTTTGAGTTTTGAATTTATATTATCCAATTCAAAATTGAACAATTCTTAATCGGTGAAACCGACAATTCAAAACTTAAAAATCACAACTCAAAAATTACAATGCCGTTTCTTTGGGGCTTCTCTTATCTCGGTTATAGCTGCGATACTCGTCAAGCGGAATCTCCACTTCAGGCTCTGTCAGCTCGCCTTCCTTAGGCAGCGAGAACTTAATGTACTTGATGTTGAGTCCGCGCTCTATCCACATACTCTCGTAATATGTCTGTATGCCCAGTATCTCCTGTGTCTGTGGGTCAAGTCCTTCAGTATGATAAAGGTCCTCTGTACGGAACAGCAACGGCAGATTGTTGTGCTGCTGCATATATGTGGTATAGGTAAAGAGGAAGTTTGAGTCGGTCTTCAAGTGTATTGTACCACCATCCTGAAGGAAGTTGCGGTAGCGCTCCATAAAGTAAGTAGATGTAAGACGCTTGCGTGGATTCTTCATCTGCGGGTCGCTGAAGGTGAGCCATATCTCCTGAACCTCGCCCTCTGAGAAGAAACGGTCTATTATCTCGATGTTGGTTCTAAGGAACGCAACATTCTTCAACCCTTCATTCAGAGCCTGTGTAGCACCTGTCCACATACGCGCACCCTTGATGTCTACACCGATGAAGTTGATGTTGGGAAACATCTTTGCAAGTCCTACGGTATACTCACCCCTGCCGCATCCAAGCTCCAGCACTATAGGGTTAGAATTCTTGAAATACATATCGCGCCAATGCCCCTTCATATCGAACGGCACATTGTCGGCTACAGAGAACGGATACTGAAATACGTTCTCGTATCTTTCCATATCGGCGAACTTCGCCAGTTTTCCTTTGCCCATTTATTGGTTGGTTATATTTTATATTCTGATATTGAAACTCAAATCGTACAAAGTTAATAAAAAAAGGTCGGTTTTCGAGTGTTTTACAACTTTTATCGCTTAATTCATACTTTTTTCTACATTTCGATGTCCGATTTGGCCACTTCATACGTTATATATATGTATCAGTTATGAAACCAAGCGAATTCAACCATATCGTCCTGCCCATGCGCAACGAGCTATTAAGCTATGCGCTGAGTGTCACAGGGTCGGCAGACAATGCCGAAGACCTTGTGCAGGAAGTTATGTTGCGACTATGGAACAAGCGCGAACAACTTGAAGCCGAAGACAAACTAAAGTCGCTTGCCATAACTATGATACACAACCTATTTCTGGACCAACAGCGGCACGAAAGCCATACTGCTACAATGCCCGAACGGATAGATATTGCCGTAGATGACAGAAGCACCGAACTGCGCGACGAGGCAAGGCTGATACGCAACATCGTTGACCAGCTACCGCCATTGCAACAACAGATATTCAGAATGAAGGAGATAGAAGGTTACACCGCCGACGAGATTATGCAGATTATCGGTTGTACTGCCGATAACCTGCGTCGCAATCTGTCAAGGGCGCGAACTAAGATACGCGAAACTTACATTAAAATAATGATGAAAGGAAGCAAGCTATGATAAAGAACATCAATAACGGTAAGCAAAATACCGACATACGTACGCTTATAGATCGATATATGTCGGGCGAAACAACCAACGACGAGGAAGCAACACTGCGCACATGGTTCCAACTCGCTGGAGACGACGTGCCTGAAGAGTGGCGTCCGCTACGTGCCTTGTTCAGTTTTGTAGACGAGGAGCGCCTTGCATCTGAGGCAACACTTTATTCTGAAACAGAAGAAAAGAGCATAACTCCAACAATACGCACTACCCCACTACATCATATTCTGACAAAACCACGTATATGGACAGCATCGGCTGTGGCAGCCGCAGCTATAGCTTTGGTATTGCTTGTACCATCGATAAAGAATATATTTGAGCCAATGCCACAAAACTATGCCGTAATAGACGGAAAGGTGTATACCAATCCTAAAGTTATAAGACAACAGGCCGACAATGCATTGCAGATTGTGGCTTGCGATGACGAAGACCCATTTAGCGCTCTCGATATGATGCAATAATCTATATTGAGCAATTGGCATCACAATACGACAATACACATTATTAATATTATAAACATATATATATTATGCACACTTTATTAAATATACTGCATAAGCCTCCGCTGTTATCGATTAGGACAGCTCTGACTATTTGCTTTATCCTAATCGGTCTTGGCATGGCCAATGCACAAGAGGGCCTTGCCGTCAACAACATATTCCAACAATACGGACATTCGAAGGGATGCAAGATGGTGGTAATGAGGAACACCAAGCTGCGCGGATTCCACCTTATTATATATAAGAGTCTGACATACCCCGATAAATATGCTGCTGACATCAAGACACATCTTAATACAGACAGACGTGCGGCAAAGAAGATACGCGAGGTTATTGACAACGGAAGCATAGCAAGCGGATATTACATGATGCCGCCACATGCCAACGGTATAAACCGATACGTTCTGTTCAGCCATACAAGCAAAGGCAAAGGAGCTGTTATATACATCGAGGGCGACCTTTCGCCTGAAGACATCATGACAATATGCTACACCAAGAGAGGTTGGTAGACAAAGCTACTTCTCTTTTTACCAATATCAACAAATTTAATAAACAGGAATTATGAACATCAGAACATTAGCCTTGGCATTGGCTATTATGCCTGCCATTGCATCAGCACAGGACAACAACTCCGAAAAGAACACTATATCCAACAAGAATACATATGACACCACTTTTGTCTTCAACAAACAGAAGTACGAAATAAGCCAAACAGGCGAGCTTACAAATGTAAAAGTGTACAAAGCTAATGGTAGCGAGCTTGAGAAGACACTTGAGACACAATACCTCGACGGTCAGCAAGTGGAACAGGTGTATATAACGTCGCCCTTCATTCCCAGAAGAACTTACAAACGCAAAAGCCAGGAATACAGCCACTATCCAGGATTATTCTTCGGTTTGAATATATTGTCAGGCTCTGCATTCGGTGCATCATCAGCTGGCATATATACACGTGACAGCAAGTCAATGGAATGGGGTATCAATGGATTCTCGTTCGAATATCCATTCAACAGCTCTTGGGCTTTAACGTCAGCTATGTCGCTGGCCTTTGTCAGCCATCACTTCAATACCGACTATGTGCTCAACACTGTTGACGGCATAACAAGTATGCAACCATTCAAAAGCGAAGAAGGCGACGACAAGCGTCCTTCTAAAAGCTATCTAAGCTACTGGGCATTGCGCTTTCCTATCATGCTTGAATGGTCTAACCGCATAGGTGGCGACGATGTATATGCTGCCTTTGGCCCATCAATAGAGTTTCGTTTCAACGAACGCTCACGATATAAATTGGGCAAAAGGCACACCCTGACAAAGGACGTAAACATGAATCCAATTGGTATAAACCTTGAGGCTCGTGTCGGATACGGATTCTTTATGCTATATGCACGTACTGCCCTTACACCATTATTACGCACCAAGTATGCTCCAGAATGGCACCCATTCACAGTAGGATGCGGTTTCAGACTCTAAATATATATATAGTTTCTAGTACAATATTGTCATACAAAACCGTTAATTCCACTTATTTATGCCATATTGACAGGTTTCAATAAACTATGTTTGTCAGTATTTACTAAGTAGATTAGTTTTTGGCACACCATTTGTATATTATACGGCGAACGCAGTTCTGAAATACGAAAGTATTAAACAGATGATGCGTTCGCCGTATTAATTAACAAACAAGAAATAAAAAATAAAAAAATACAACTATGGGAAAGATTATTGGAATCGACTTAGGTACTACAAACTCTTGTGTTGCCGTTTTTGAGGGCAACGAACCAGTAGTAATCGCCAACAGCGAAGGCAAGCGCACAACTCCTTCAATCGTTGGTTTTGTAAAGGATGGTGAGCGTAAGGTAGGCGATCCTGCAAAGCGTCAGGCTATCACTAACCCTAAGAATACCGTATATTCAATCAAGCGTTTCATGGGCGAGACTTATGAGCAGTGCTCTAAGGAGGTAACTCGTGTTCCGTTTAGTGTTGTCAACGAGGGTGGTTATCCACGTGTAGACATCGACGGCCGCAAGTATACTCCGCAGGAAATCTCGGCTATGGTGCTTCAGAAAATGAAGAAGACTGCTGAGGATTATCTAGGTCAGGAGGTTACAGATGCTGTTATCACTGTACCTGCATACTTCTCTGACTCACAGCGCCAGGCAACTAAGGAGGCTGGTCAGATTGCAGGTCTTAACGTTCGTCGTATCGTTAACGAGCCTACTGCTGCTGCTCTTGCTTATGGTGTAGACAAGGCTAACAAGGATATGAAGATTGCTGTATTCGACCTTGGTGGCGGTACATTCGATATCTCAATCCTTGAGTTCGGTGGTGGTGTATTTGAGGTTCTCTCTACTAATGGTGATACTCACCTCGGTGGTGACGACTTCGACCAGGTTATCATCGATTGGCTTGTTAATGGCTTCAAGGCTGACGAGGGCATTGACCTCTCTAAGGACCCTATGGCAATGCAGCGTCTTAAGGAAGCTGCCGAGAAGGCTAAGATTGAGCTTTCAAGCACAACTTCTACCGAAATCAACCTTCCGTATATCTCAGCCGAGGGTGGCGTGCCAAAGCACTTGGTTAAGACATTGACTCGTTCACAGTTCGAACAGCTTGCCCACAACCTTATCCAGGCATGTCTTGTTCCTTGCCAGAACGCTATGCGCGACGCTAAGCTCCAGACAAGCGATATCGACGAGGTTATCCTCGTAGGTGGTTCAAGCCGTATACCTGCTGTTCAGACTCTCGTTAAGAACTACTTCGGCAAGGAGCCTTCAAAGGGTGTTAACCCTGATGAGGTTGTAGCCGTAGGTGCTTCTATCCAGGGTGCGATCCTTAACAAGGAGAGCGGTGTAGGCGACATCGTATTGCTCGACGTTACTCCTCTTACTCTCGGTATCGAGACTATGGGTGGTGTAATGACAAAGCTTATCGATGCAAACACAACTATCCCTGCAAAGAAGAGCGAGGTATTCTCAACAGCTGTCGACAACCAGACTGCCGTAACAATCCACGTACTTCAGGGCGAGCGTCCTATGGCTGCTCAGAACAAGTCTATTGGTCAGTTCAACCTTGAGGGTATTGCTCCAGCTCGTCGTGGTGTTCCTCAGATTGAGGTTACATTCGATATCGATGCCAACGGTATCCTTAACGTATCTGCAAAGGATAAGGCTACAGGCAAGGAGCAGGCTATACGTATCGAGGCTTCTTCAGGTTTGAGCAAGGAGGAAATCGACCGCATGAAGGCTGAGGCTGAGCAGAATGCTGCTTCGGATAAGGCTGAGCGCGAGAAGATCGACAAGCTCAATCAGGCAGACTCTATGATATTCACCACCGAGAACTTCCTTAAGGACAACGGTGATAAGATTCCTGCCGACAAGAAGCCAGGCATCGAGCAGGCTCTTCAGCAGCTTAAGGATGCCCATAAGGCAGCCGATGTTGCAGCTATAGATACAGCTATTGCCAACCTTAATAATGTTATGCAGGCTGCTTCTGCACAGATGTATCAGGGTGGAGCACAGCCAGGTGCTGACGCTCAGGCTGGTGCACAGCAGCAGACAAACAATACTAAGGGCGACGAGACAATACAGGACGCTGACTTTGAAGAAGTTAAGTAAGTATTCTTTTAAGAATAGACATTCTTAACAAGAATAAATAATAAGGCGTACAACTGAAATCATATTGATTTTGGTTGTACGCTTTTTTTTATGGTTTCATTTAATCATATTGACATTTGAGGTATTTCATTCCATGAATACATGAACAACACACCCAAAATGCTTTTATTAAAGCTTAAATCATCTGTTGATATGCCCTTTTATTCGCCCTTTTGCAATATACTGGTATCCAATAGAATAGAGATTTTTTAGAGAAAGGAAAACATTTGTAACTATGCGTTATTCGCCTTTTTATTCGCCCTTTAATATTTCTCCTTTGTTGATAAGTTCTTTTAGTCCTATTTTTAGGGCTTTATTCATTATCGCGTTGTTTTCTAAATATGAGTCGCCTATCTTGTAGACCATTTGTCCACGTTCTCCTTCTGTTTTAAGCATACCATTCGCTTTCAATTCATCAATGAATCTTCTAAGTTGTTTATCTGACAAATGACAACCACACAATGTAACAAAATCTGATTTCTTTGCTTTACCGTATTTAATGAGGAACGGATAAATGATATTCCACACCTGATGGATATCCCAATCTGTCATCAAAGAATACTTTGCAATATCACCAGACAGCTCATAATATGCACGAGGAAGAATATAATACTGAGCGTTTGTCTTACCATGCTTTTCCAAATAACCCATTTTTTCGAGTCTATGTGCAATTTGTTTATCTGTAGGTTGTTTTGCCCCATCTCTAACTTCGCACATGGCTAATACGTCAAACACAGTAAGTTTATTGTCGTTAGGTAATTCTTGCTGAAGTCCCTGCACATACATAGCAAAAGCTTTATCTTTAACTGTAGCCAACAAAACTCCTGTAACTGTAAAATCATCGCTGTGAGAATAATCAGGTGCTGGTTTACCTTCCGAGAGTGTGTATAGGAATATCTTATCCATACCTTGACCAGAACGTTCGACTACACCAGTCTTTGACAAAACATCAGCAAGAAGTCTGTTTCTTGGAGTACTTGGAACGGTGAGTAGATTGTCAAGATTCACTCCTTGTGGGAAACCACCTGCATTTTGAATAACCAGTTTATGTGGATATTGTTTTATGACAATTTCGCTGTTTCTTCTGTAATCTCGGTGTGCAAAAGCATTATTTACAATTTCACGTATAACATCCTCATTGAAGAACGGAATATCAAATATGTATGACCCTTCTCTGACAGGAACAGAACCATTTCTAAGGTTGATAGTCTTCCATAATTCGTCAATCAATACGAAGAATGGTTGTCCGAATGGAATTCTATTATCAAAATTTATCTGTGCCTCTGTACTCCGATACTCCAACATTACCTTTGCCTGAGGAAATACTTTGTTCAAAAAAGCCTCCTTGCCGACCAACAACACAGCAGCATTCGTAACTTTTTCCCCATTAATGAGAAGAAGATCACTTAATGCTTGTCTGTCAGTCAAAGATTTGAATGATGGATTTTTCTGTTTCTTTGCATACTTCTCCTTTAAAATGCTTATTGCATTAGGATCAAGATCGTCAAAAGATGCCTCTTCACAATATTGTTCTGAGAAATCTGGTTCTTGCTCTTGGATTATACTGATATAAGTCTTATCATCCATAGGTTTTAGCTCTTCACCAACTCGCATCAAAGCCACGTCTTCAAATTTGAACACTTTACCAGTAGGACGACCAGGAATCTCAATAACGAGAACTCGTTTATTAGTTACATCCTCAAACAGTTCATATACAAAAGGACGTATTCCCATATCTCTATAAATATCGCTTTCCAGTTGGCCAATTCCATTCGCACATTGAGTTGTGCCAGTCACTGCATGAGGATGCTTATCGTGCATACCTATTACGATACGACCTCCTCCCTCATTACATAGTGCAGCTACATAACCAAGAATACAACGTCTTCTTTCGTTTGGCTTATCTTTACCTTTGCCATTATATGAAACGTTGCCTCCTTCTCCTTTCTTGAACTCAACATGGTCTTCTGACTCACGCATTTGTTGTAGTTCAGATATAGTGAATTTCTTTTTGTTGTCCATTATTGGTTATTTTATATTTTCTATATTGCATACAAAGGGCAGATATCGACTGCTACCTTTTCTTTGCACCTTCAGAATATCATATTCTCCTAATTCAAACGGCAGCTCCGAATTGTATTCAATGAGTAGATACTGTTTTGCATCTTTTTCCTGTCTAATAAGATAGCCTTCAGGTATGTCTTGCTTATTAACAAGACGTACAGGTGCTGTCAATTCAAAAGGTGTTGCATCAAAATTCTTCCAATAATGGAACATTATATAGTGTACACTTTCAAATGCCTTGACAGCTTCTATAGACAGGTTTTCTTCCTTAATTCCTAATGCTATCCTACATGCAGATTCAGTTTTATGTCGAGCGGATGGACCAATAGCATACATAAGAATCAAGTCGAGGTTGCCTGCAAGCAGCTCTTCTTTCTTAGTGTTGCGAAGACGCACCTCAAGACTTCCTGGGATAATGATATCCTCTGCTACCATCTTAGGAGTATCGTTTTCATACAACTCATATTGCTTGGAGTTGGGGCGTGGCTGCAATGGCGTGACATTTTTACCTTCATTGACAACAGTCTTTGTTGTTGCGATTTCCTTGGCTCTCCAATCCTGAACTCTTTGAATCGTTAGTTTCTCAATTGCTCGAATGTACGTTTCCATAAACTTATAGTCGATGGAGCCAGTAGAGGTGACGGGTAGTTTTATTTTTAGATGAGGCAATTTGTCTGTTGCATTTACAAGATAATCAGTAAAGAAAACTTGTAGTTTGTTAATCGCAGTAATAACGAATAAACGAACGTTTTCTTCTTGTTCTCCATTTTTGAAAGTCAAAGCCTTTACTCTTGTTCCAATATGAAAGTCCTCAATCTGCGTTGTAGCATAAAAAACTCCTCTATCAGCTAATGCTATTGTTTTATTATGGGCAAATAATCTACGCCCTTCAAGTTTAGAAATACGTTTTGAAATACCATTATTGTCATGTTGATGACTAATCAAGGGAATTGAACCTTTACGAACTCTTCCTATAATTATATCTCGCCCCGTATTTATATCGAAAAGTTTTTCTATTTCGAAATCACAAAAATGCTTGTTTTTCAAAGAAATGAGAGTATAACGTTCTTCCTCTGTCAACTCACAATCCTCAAACCCAGTGACTTTTAGATAAGTCTCCATCTCGCGGATGCGAGATTCTTCCATCTCGCGGATGCGAGATTCCATAAAAGCAAAATCTATTTCACCATTTTGAGTAATAGGCAAATGAATAAATTGTTCCTTTATTATAGACCAAGTACCCATATTGTTATATGAGAATAACTTCTTCATATACGTCATTGTTGTTACAAGATACAAGCCTACATTACGATTCTTAATCACGTCTCCTGTTAGCGAAAAAACATGATTATGCGTCGCCATTTTATATTCAAAATCACGATAATATGCATTACCCCAAAAGTCGATAGTTATAGTGTTACTTTCGAATATTTTTGCCTTCCTGTCTGTCTTCCCTTTAATTCCTTGAGCGTCCACCCCAGAGTTAATAAAGTAGTTCCCTTTACCATTTATATCCTTCTGTTGTAAATCTGTATCGCCAGTTTGAGCAGAAAACAGATCTCCTATTTTAAAATCCTTATATGCCCACGCCTTCAGCTTTGAAGATCGTGGGCTTACTTTTTTCCCAGGCCAGACTCTCCCTTAAGCACTTGTCCAACTTTCCACGAAAGATATTCTTTGACAACATTCTGAAAATCTTCTTCTGTGGGTATAGTATCTATCTTTTGGTGCTGTCCGTATGTCCAGTCGTTACCATTCAAAGTTATGTAGTCCTCTGTATAGCTGTCCTTAAAGTAATTAAGATTCTTGTCGTTTGCACCCTTACCGTAACGAACAAGGTTTGCAATCTCTGTATAGCGTTCTTTGGCATTATCTGTGTCACGCAAGTTCACACTCTGTCCCGACTTTTTACGATTCATACGTGTATAACCGTCGTTGCTGAAGTCGATAAAACGCACCAAGTCATTCTCTGCATCATGCGGACGATTCACTTCAAATACATAGATAGCAGTCTGTACGCTTGCTTTACCACAGAAAATATCAGCCATCTTGATAGACGCACGCAAAGTATTGTTCTTAAGAATATTGGTAGTAAACGGCAAGCCGTTGCCACTACCTGCATTTTCTTGAATTAATACGGCAGCACGACCACCATGTGTCATCATACCTAATGCTTTCTCCACAAAAACAAAACCTTTGCCATCAGCTGAATAAGGCGGATTGAGCAAAAACACATTTGCAGGGAAAGGATGGTTTATATTCTCTCCCTGCTCGTAATTGCCTTCAAATGTCAATGAGTCTTTCTGAATGATGTTTGCGCTACCATCTTTCATCAGAATCATATTCAGAACGGCAAGCATATAAACATCTGGCAACTTCTCTATTCCAAGGAGTTGCTCCATCTTTATCTTATTGACTTTTTCTTCAAATTTGATAGGACTGTTTACATATTTCTGTTTTGCATCATCTATCATTTGGTGCATAGCAGAAATTAGGAAGCCTGCCGAACCAGTAGCAAAGTCCCAAACGTATGAGTTCATGTTTACCTCGCACATTTTTGCCATTAGTTCGGTAACATATCGAGGTGTTAACACTACATCGTTTTCGCCCCCATCGGGTACGTCAACCCATTCGTTCATAACATTAAAGAGACGACCAGTAAAGTCAATGTTGTGAAGTTCTCCGGTAACGTATGGCAGAATATCGCGTTTTACATCAGCGTAAATGGTATGCAGTTTACTTTCTCCGCCGGATGTGGGTTTTTCTAATCCTGAATTAAGAAAGACAACGTCAAGAATGCCTAAGATCATATCAATTTTTTCTTTGGGCAATTTCTTGTGCTTCAGATACATTCTGATTTTACTCATAATGACATGACCGTCGTTATTCTCTTTATCATCAATACTTCTCAAATCCTCAATGCGGAGTGGTTGAACTCCTTCTGCACCCAATCCTGCCATAATAAGGCCTGCCACAAGTTGCACACGGTTGTTGACTACGATTTGCTGTTCATCATGCAGACTTTGGTTTAAAGCCTTTAACTTGCGTTCAATCTCATCTTCAAGTGCAAGTTTTCGCTCCTCAAGTTCTTCAGAAGTAAGAGCAAGTGCATCAAGTTTTTCGATAAATTCTTTTGTGTTCTTTTCCAAAAGAAAAGAAACGTCTTCATAACTACCTACATGTTTTGGCACAAAGAGATTGTCTTTTGATATGTACCATACATCCACCTCGTGTATAGTCTTTCCAGATTCCTCATAGCCATTGACACCTATAGCCACTACTTCTTTGTACGAATCGGTAAAGTTAAGTATAGCATTTGCATAGTGAACAGCTCCATTGACAGCATATTTTGCAATATTCTGATAATTAGGGTCCGAGTCCTTCTTTGTATTGTCAATTTCTCCTTTAGTATTTACTTTTATCAAATCGCCCTTTTTGCCCTTCACCTCAATCATTACTGGTATTTTACGACCATTCTCTGAGAAAAGCAGACATTTGATGTCAGGATAGTTCTTGCCGGAACCACCCTGCTTGCTTGGAGCCTTGTTGAGAGCTATATCTATTTCAGAATTGATAGCTTCGGTCTTTGTATAGTATTTCTGACCTTTGAATTGTTTCTTGCACCAATCCTCAATTCTTTCTTCTATGCTTTTGGTAGTCTTTGCCATATTTTGTTCCGATTCGTATTTCCTTTATTGCTTTTTATCTTCAATCTCCCAATGCCCAGTCTTGTCGCTTCCAACATAATGTATGAGATTCATGTCACGCATAATATAGAGATTGCGCCTTATGGTCTTTTCTGAAACTCCAAATAGTGTGGCTAGATTCGGGACATTTACTTGGTCGTTTACTTGGACATTTACCATGCCACTTTTTATTCTCTCATTGATTTTACGCTGTCTATCAGTAAGTTTGGCAATATTTACTTAGACATTTGTAGTATCATCTTTGGGGTCGCTACTTATGCGTTCAAACTCCTTTTCCGTTGTCCACTCCGCCATCAATGTTGCTTTCAGAATGAATGCATCAATGTGGAATGATGGGATGGCGCAACCTTTTGTTTCTAGCTCATTGCAGATACAGTCAATGCCTTCGCCAAACTCCTTGACATACTTGTATGCCTTGAGATACTGGGCTATCTTGGAATAAATAAATACAAAATTACGAAAACATCTTGTGAAACGTGCAATAATATCTAAAAAGTAACATACATGAATCGTTTTTTGCGTATTATGCATTACTTAGTCTAAATAAAGGAGTTTTTGTTGTAAGAAATAGCCAGATAGGAACGTTTTCGTTAAGTCCAATGAGCAGAGCCATATGTGTTTTTATATTGGAGATTATATACTCACGAGTTTCTATGTAAATTCTTGACAAACTCCTTTGTGTCCAACTGGCGGTTGGTTACAATCTTTG
>OJMJ01000129.1_pt1 | contig 39310 bp, 26 predicted proteins | sample 1597181 | NCBI WGS metagenome assembly OJMJ01 (sample SAMEA2452126, study PRJEB22498) | human gut metagenome | biome: human feces; feature: human gut; material: feces | place: Australia | collected 2012
CGAGCGCATCAGCCTTAGCAATCTCCTTGCGAACCACAGGCTCGTTCTTCTTGGCAAGTTCCATCATCTTAGCCTCAATCTTGGCGAAATCATTCTCTGAGATCACCTGACCCTCAGCTGGCATCACATCGTAGAAGAAACCGCTCTCTACGGCTGGACCGAAACCAAACTGAATACCAGGATAAAGCTCCTGAAGAGCTTCAGCGAGCAAGTGTGCAGAAGTATGCCAGAATGTGTGCTTACCCTGCTCATCCTCAAACTTATAGAGTTCTACATTCGCATCCTCATTGATAGGACGGTTCAACTCTACTGTCTCACCATTAACACCGCAAGATACAACGTTGCGAGCGAGAGCCGGTGAGATGCTCTCGGCGATTTGTAAGCCAGTTACGCCCTGCTCATACTCACGAACAGATCCGTCTGGGAATGTGATTTTAATCATAACAAATTAAACAATTATTTGTACTTTAATGATAATTCAACGGACAAAGGTAGTGCAAATGAGTGGAATAACAAAACAAAATCATAAAATTTTGTTTTTTATTCACTAATGCTGCCTACATTATTTAAAAGGTAGTGCAAATGAGCGAAAGTAGCGTTATTACACACAGATACTCCCTATACCTATTATTATATATAGCACTCAAGCCCACATTTAAGAACATTTATTGACAAACACAATAGATTGACAAATAGAGCAAAGAAGTTAAAAAACGCCACTTTTGACTCTTAATTTATTGAACATTAAGGAGTTTAAGAAGAAAAAAGCCATAGATTTTGCAAAAAAAGGCAAATAAATTTCCTGTATACATAAAAAACTCGTATATTTGCAAGTCCAATATGGATTATAAGTAAAATAACATAACAAGACAACAAGTAAAAAATGACCAAAGCTGACATTATAAACAAGATCATGGAAGCAACTGGACTTCAGAAAAGAGAAGTTACTGTAGTTGTGGAGAGTTTCATGGAGACTATCAAGGAATCTATGCTTAAAGACAAGGAAAATGTCTATTTGCGTGGTTTCGGCAGTTTCGTCATCAAGCATCGTGCTGCGAAGACTGCAAGAAACATCACCAAGAACACCACTATTACTATTGCAGCTCACGACCTGCCTTGCTTCAAGCCTGCAAAGTCATTTATCGACGAGATGAAGGGTGAATAATTAATAGCCAGACATTGAAGATAAAAAAAGATTTTTCGATAACATTATAATAAACAATTTAAATTAATTAAGCTATGCCAAACGGTAAGAAGAAGAAGGGCCACAAGATGGCTACTCATAAGCGTAAAAAGAGACTGAGAAAGAACAGACATAAGAGCAAGTAAGGCTTTAAGGTCTATTCTTTAGTGGGGCGTGTCAATGTGTCCGTCAAGGATTTCTTGACACGCCTTTATTTGTAACATCATGTTAAGGTTGTAAGCAACCAAGACTAATGCAGAAAGCCATAATAAAAGGACGACTGCAGGGTAAAAAGATAAAAGCAACAAGGTAAAAGATGACAAACGAAGTAGTCATTGACGTTAGACAGGACGATATCTCTATCGCACTCTTGGAAGACAAGAAGTTGGTGGAATATCAAGACGAGCCAAAATCGGCAAGTTTCTCTGTCGGAAACATCTACGTAGCAAAGGTTAAGAAACTGATGCCAGGTCTCAACGCCTGTTTCGTAGATGTAGGGTACGAACGCGATGCCTTCTTGCACTATCTCGACTTGGGCAGCCAATTCAATTCTTACAGCAAATATCTGAAACAAGTAACAAGCAACAGACAAAAACTGTTTCCTTTTTCTAAGGCATCCTTCATGCCAGAACTTAAGAAAGACGGTTCGGTACAACAAACACTAACCGTAGGTCAAGAAGTTTTGGTACAGGTTGTAAAAGAACCAATATCAACTAAGGGTCCACGACTCACAGGCGAACTAAGCTTTGCTGGTAGATATTTGGTACTGATGCCTTTCGGAAACAAAGTTTCTGTTTCTTCTAAAATCAAGAGCGGCGAAGAACGTGCTCGTCTAAAACAACTCATCCACAGCATTAAGCCACAAAACTGTAGCGTTATTGTACGCACGGTGGCAGAAGGAAAAAGAGTAGCTGAACTCGACTCTGAGATGAAGATTCTGACCCAACGGTGGGAGGACGTAATACAAAAGGTTCAGAAGACACAAAAGAGACCACAACTGGTATTCGAAGAGACTGGAAGAGCCGTAGCCCTACTACGCGACCTCTTCAATCCTTCTTTCGAGAACATCTACGTCAACGATAAGGAAGTTTACAAAGACGTAAAGGACTATGTAACTCTTATTGCACCGGAAAAAGCAAACATCGTGAAGATGTATACCGGCAAGGTACCTATCTTTGACAACTTCAACGTCACAAAACAAATTAAGTCGAGCTTCGGCAAGACCGTGAACTACAAACACGGCGCTTACCTTATTATTGAGCATACCGAAGCTCTTCACGTAGTGGATGTAAACAGCGGCAATCGCTCTCGCTCAGAAAACGGACAAGAGGCTAACGCTCTCGACGTGAATCTTGGTGCTGCCGACGAATTGGCACGCCAACTAAGACTACGAGATATGGGAGGAATCATCGTAGTAGACTTCATCGATATGAATTTGGCAGAGGATCGCCAAATGCTCTACGAACGTATGTGTAAGAACATGCAGAAAGATAGAGCAAGACACAACATTCTACCTCTGAGCAAATTTGGATTGATGCAGATAACACGACAGAGAGTGCGACCAGCAATGGACGTCAACGTAGAAGAAACATGCCCTACATGTAATGGTACGGGAAAGATAAAGTCGAGCTTGCTATTTACAGATCAGCTGGAAAGAAAGATAGACTGCTTGGTAAACAAGGTAGGCATCAAGAAATTCCAGTTGCATGTACATCCATATGTTGCTGCTTATATCAATCAGGGAGTAATCTCGCTGAAGAGAAAGTGGCAGATGAAGTATGGATTTGGAGTGAATGTCGTTGCTTCGCAGAAGCTTGCATTCTTGCAATATGAGTTCTACGACTCTCAGAAGCAATTCATCGACATGAAAGAAGAGATGGAAAATACGTAGCGACAAGCTAACTCAACGTACATACAACTCGCATCATTATAACAATGGTGAAGAACGTATCGCTATATACACATTATTATATATATAGCCATAGTTCTTCACCATTGTTGTATTTATATAGTTTCTGCTATCATCATTTCTAGGTATTTTTATATAAAACATTATCATGTTATCCAAATAGTTTGTATCTTTGCAAGAATTAATAGGAGAACACGGATGAAGTTATCTGAACTAAAAACAGGAGAACGTGGAGTCATCGTAAAGGTGACTGGTCACGGAGGCTTCCGCAAGAGAATTGTGGAAATGGGATTTATTAAAGGTAAGAGCGTAGAAGTGTTGCTTAACGCTCCATTACAGGATCCAGTAAAATATAAGATTATGGGCTACGAGGTGTCGCTAAGACGCTCGGAGGCTGACAACATAGAGGTGGTATCTATGGAAGAGGCTAAGGAAATGCTGAAAGACATGGATAACACCAAACCGCAGTATGTAGATGTGGCAGAAGGCTCTGACACGGAGATGAACGACAAGATACTGATGGATGCTGCGATGAAGAAGCGCAAGGTGATAAACGTAGCGCTTGTGGGCAATCCTAACTGTGGTAAGACTTCGTTCTTCAACTTTGTATCGGGTGCTCACGAAAGAGTGGGCAACTACTCTGGTGTTACCGTGGATGCAAAGGAAGGCACAACAACATTCGAAGGCTACCAACTCAACATTGTTGACTTGCCTGGCACATACTCTCTATCTGCATATTCGCCAGAAGAGCTATACGTGAGAAAACAGTTGGTAGAGCATACGCCTGATATCATTCTCAATGTTATAGACTCCAGCAACCTTGAACGCAACTTGTATCTCACCACACAGTTGGTAGATATGCACTTAAGCATAGTTTGTGCGCTAAACATGTTTGACGAAACAGAGAAGCGTGGCGACAAAGTGGACTACGACAAACTTTCGGAGCTGTTTGGAATACCAATGATACCTACGGTATTTAAAACTGGACGCGGTGTAGACGACCTGCTACGCATGGTTATCAAGCTATACGAAGGCAACGAAGACGAAGAGTCGCATTATCGACATATACATATCTATCATGGTCATGAGATAGAAAATGGTATTAGTCACATACAGAAATATCTGAAAACAGATGCTTCGCTACGCCACCGCTACTCTACTCGATACCTCGGTATCAAACTCTTGGAGGGCGACAAGGATATTGAAGCGCTAATTAAGACATTGCCTAACGCAAATGAAATACTTAAGGCAAGAGACCAAGCGGCAGCTAGAGTAAAGGAGGAAACTCTAGAGGATAGCGAAACAGCTATCATGGATGCCAAATATGGTTTCATACATGGAGCACTAAAGGAAGCTTCTTTCGAAACAGGCGACAACAAAGATACATACTTGATGACGCACTACATCGACCGCGCTATCACCAACAAATATCTCGGTTTCCCTATCTTCATCGCTATGATATGGCTGATGTTTGAGGTAACGTTCTCATTAGGTCAATATCCTATGGACTGGATTGAAAGCTTCGTTGGATGGATAGGCGAAATGGTTGGCTCGTCGATGCCAGAAGGTCCACTCAAAGCTATGATTACAGATGGCATCATTGGCGGTGTGGGCTCGGTGATAGTATTCCTACCACAGATTCTCATCCTCTATTTCTTCATCTCGTTTATGGAGGATTCAGGCTATATGGCTCGTGCTGCATTCATCATGGATAAGCTGATGCACAAGATGGGATTGCACGGCAAATCATTTATCCCGCTAATCATGGGCTTCGGATGTAATGTACCAGCGGTGATGGCAACACGCACTATAGAGAGCAAACGTAGCCGACTAATCACTATGCTTATATTGCCAATGATGAGCTGTTCGGCTCGTCTACCTATTTATATTATGATTATCGGCACATTCTTTGCCCGACAATACCAGTCGATGGTGATGTTCTCATTATATATAATAGGTATAGTGATGGCTGTATTGATAAGCCGACTGTTTAGTAAATATCTGATAAGTGGTGAAGATACTCCTTTCGTGATGGAATTGCCTCCATATCGTTTCCCTACAGCTAAGGCTATGGCTCGCCATACTTGGGAAAAGGGAAAACAATATTTAAAAAAGATGGGAGGAGTAATCCTGGTGGCAAGTATCATCGTATGGGCATTGGGATATTTCCCACATAACGACCAACTGACACAGCGCGAACAACAGGAGCAGAGTTATATTGGAATGATTGGCAAGACCATAGAACCAGTGTTCCGTCCACAAGGTTTCGATTGGAAACTAGATGTAGGTTTGATATCAGGTATAGGAGCAAAAGAGATTGTCGCATCTACATTGGGTGTGTTGTATGCTGACAATGAGAGCGTAGCCGATGATAGTGATGCTGATAACGACTCTACAAAATACTCCCTACTCCACACTCAGATGACTGCAGACGGTATCACACCTTTGGCAGCCTATTGCTTCTTGCTATTCGTACTGCTCTACTTCCCATGTATAGCAACGATAGCAGCCATAAAGAGCGAGACTGGTTCTTGGAAGTGGGCTCTGTTTGCTGCTGGCTACACTACAGTCCTAGCTTGGATAACATCTGCCGTGGTATACCAAATAGGTATGCTATTTTAAGATAGAAATCAAATAATAATAATTGAATAATAAACATTAATTGTTGAGTGTTGAATGCAGAGTTAGGCTTTTGCCATAAAAACTCTTCGTTCAACACTCAACTTTTTTTTATACATCTCACTCCTTCAGCACTTTCATTATAGACTTAATGGACACTTTATGTCCCCAATCGACCAATGCACATTAGGCTTATGTGTGCAACAATTAAGAAAACTGAAAAAAGTTTATCGGTATTGAAAATATTTGCACATAACATTTGGGGATGTGCATGAAAGATTGTAACTTTGCACAAGAATTTTAAAATTGTGCAATGAATAAAGTACCAAGTTTTAACTCGTACATAGAAAAAAGCATTCTAAGCAACTGGGATCGTGATGCCTTGACAGACTACAAAGGTGCAACACTACAGTTTCATGATGTTGCAAGAAAGATAGAAAAGCTTCACATCCTTTTTGAGAATTCAGGAATACAAAAAGGCGATAAGATAGCACTATGCGGCAGAAATAGTTCGCATTGGGCTGTAGCATTTCTTGCTACCCTTACATATGGCGCCGTTATAGTTCCTATACAGCACGAGTTTACAACTGACCAAGTATATAATATAGTAAACCATTCAGAGTCGAAGTTGTTGTTTGTTGGCGATGTTGTTGCCACAAGCATCGACTCTAAAGAGATGCCCAATATAGAAGGCATAGTTTACTTGCCCGACTTCTCTGTCATGGAGCCGCGCACAGAGGCTTTGACCTATGCTCGCGAGCACCTTAACGAGATGTTTGGTCATAAATACCCTAAATATTTCCGTAAGGAACATGTAAAATATCATGTTGACAGCCCTGAGGAGTTGGCTATGATTAACTATACTAGCGGAACCACAGGTTTCTCTAAGGGAGTGATGCTTCCTTATCGTGCTCTGTGGGGAAATCTTGACTTGATGATGGATGTCATCGGCAAACACATTAAGCCAGGAAGCAATGTATTGGGCATCCTACCAATGGCACACATGTATGGATTGTTGGTAGAATTTATATTCGAATTCTGCTATGGCAATCATATATTCTTCTTGACCCGACTTCCAAGTCCTACAGTAGTAGCAGAGGCTTTTGCAGAAGTAAAGCCAGCCATCGTAATCTCTGTACCTATGATTATCGAGAAGATTATTCGCAAGTCAATCTTCCCTACTGCACAGACTCCAAAGGTTAAGCTATTGATGAAGATGCCTGGTATTGGCAAAAAGGTGAAGGAGAAGATTTGTCAGCACGTGATGGATGTTATGGGTGGCAATGCCTACGAAGTAATGGTAGGTGGAGCAGGACTTAACAAAGAGGTTGAGGATTTCCTTCTTGAAATAGGATTCCCTATCACTATGGGCTATGGCACCACAGAAACAGCTCCAATGATAACATTCAGCGACTACAAAGACTTTGTGGCAGGTTCGTGTGGTACAGCCGTAAAGCATATGGAGGTGAAGGTACTAAGCGACGACCCACAGAATATACCAGGCGAAATAGTATGCCGCGGAATAAACGTCATGCACGGCTACTACAAAAACCAAGCAGCTACAGACGCTGTTATCGATAAAGATGGATGGTTCCATACTGGTGACCTTGCAACTATGAGCGAAGATGGACATTTCTTTATTCGAGGTCGTATCAAGAACATGTTGCTTGGTAGCAATGGACAAAACGTATATCCTGAAGAGATTGAAGATAAGCTCAATTCGATGTCGATGGTATCAGAGAGTCTGATAGTACAGCGTGGCGACAAACTTGTAGCTTTGGTTCATCCAGACCAAGATGAGGTTGACGCCATGGGATTCGACAAAGAAGATTTGCAGAACATCATGGAGCAAAACAGACAAGACTTGAATGCTATGCTTCCACACTTCAGTAAATTGTCGGAGATACGTATCCAAGACAACGAATTTGAAAAGACAGCTAAGAAATCTATTAAGCGCTATCTGTATCAGAATGCAGAATAGTATAATCTATAAATAAGAATAGAAAAAACTATAATTATAAGGAGTATGGAGATACCTTCTTTCGTAAAACTCATTGAAGCCTCTTTGGTTAAGAATTGGGATCGAGACGCTTTAACAGACTTCAAGGGTGCCACTCTGCAATATCATGATGTGGCTCGCAAGATTGAGAAATTGCATATATTGTTTGAGAACTCTGGTGTTAAGCCTGGCGACCAAATTGCCTTGGCAGGACGTAATAGTGCTAACTGGGCAGTAGCCTTTCTTGCAACCTTGGCTTATGGAGCTGTGGCTGTGCCTATATTGCATGAGTTCACAGCCGACCAGATGCATAACATCGTTAACCACTCGGATGCTAAGTTGCTATTCGTAGGTGATGTTGTTGCCACACAGATAGACCCGACAAAGATGCCGGGACTGGAAGGAATTATATATATACCAGACTATTCTCTCGTGTTGTCGCGTACTGACAAACTCACTTACGCTCGCGAACACTTGAACGAAATGTTTGGTAAGAAGTTTCCTAAATATTTCCGCAAGGAACATGTAAGCTATAAGGCAGAGGATAGTGCCAACACAATGGCTATGATCAACTACACCAGCGGAACCACAGGTTTCTCTAAGGGTGTGATGATACCATATCGTGCTTTATGGAGCAACTACGATTTCGCTAATAACGTGCTTGCAGATAAACTTAGTGTAGGCGACAACGTGATTAGCATCCTACCTATGGCCCACATGTATGGCATGGCTTTCGAATTCCTATTCGAATTCCTAACAGGTCTTCACATCTTCTATCTCTCTCGCATTCCTTCGCCTGCTATCATTGCTCAGGCATTTAGCGAGGTGAAGCCTAAGGTTATCATTGCCGTACCATTGGTGATTGAGAAAATCATCAAGAAGAAGGTGTTCCCAAAGATACAGAACAACCGCATGAGACTCTTGTTGAACATGCCAGTGATAAACAAAAAGGTAAACGAGAAGATATGCGAACAAGTGAGAGCAGCCTTCGGTGGTCAGTTCTACGAGGTTATCATTGGCGGTGCTGCCTTCAACAGAGAAGTAGAATCATTCCTACATCGCATAGGTTTCCAATATACCGTAGGCTATGGTGCCACAGAGTGTGCTCCTATCATTAGCTATGCCGACTACAAGACATTCGTGCCTGGTAGCTGCGGTAGACCTGTTGTTCACATGGAGGTAAAAATAGATAGCCACGATCCTGAGAATGTGCCAGGCGAAATTCTTGCACGTGGTCTCAACGTGATGCTCGGCTACTACAAGAACGAGGAAGCCACACAGAACACACTTGACAAGGAAGGCTGGTACCACACAGGCGACCTTGGAACTATGGATGCCGAAGGTAACATCTTCATCAAGGGACGTTCTAAGAATATGCTTCTGAGCAGCAATGGTCAGAATATCTACCCTGAGGAGATAGAAGACCAGCTCAACTCTTTGCCTATGGTAATGGAGAGCATGGTAGTACAGCGTGGCGATAAATTGGCAGCACTCGTACATCCTGACTTCGAAGAGGCTAAGACCATGGGATTGTCAACAGACGATTTGCAGAAGTTGATGGAAGAGAATCGCACCACTATCAATGCAGAACTTCCTGCATACTCTAAGATTACAGAGATAGAGATTCATGAAGATGAGTTTGAAAAGACACCAAAGAAGTCTATCAAGAGATATCTCTATAAATAGACAAGAATACCTATTATAATATAAGGTATAGACATATAAAAAAAACAAACAGGCAAGCAGAATGTTTTTCACATTATCTGCTTGCCTGCTTTTCTATTCTATATAGATTACGCAAAAAGCTTAAGCGTATCTTGATTACTCAAAGTCTTTCACTGTAAAATCTAACAGTACCTTACCTGTAGATTCAGAACGGTAAATGAAATGAAACTTAAATCCAGCCTCCTTGTAGGTCTGCATTCTCGTATCATTTTTTACACCCTGTACCAACATTTTCGTCAGCTTAGCCTTATTTTGATTTATGGCATCAGGATTATCAGCAGGACCAACCAGCGTATAATAATAATTATAGGTGTGGGTCTTGCGATCGAAAGTTAAACTATCTGTACGCTGATTGTCACGCACTGGTGTAGGACAATAGCGCTCAGTATATTTCTTTGCCTCTTTTTCTGCTCTATCTTCAAGACTATCATGACAAGAGGTCAATAACAAAGTGGCAGCAATAGCTGCGCAAAAAATCCTATTCATAATCACTTAACAATTATTTTTTGCAAAGATACTAATAATATCCGAAAAAATTATTATCTTTGCAACTTAAAGATTTTATATCAATGAAGAACATTAGAAACTTTTGCATCATTGCTCACATAGACCACGGCAAGTCGACACTTGCTGACCGTCTATTGGAACATACTAAGACAATAAAGATAACAGAAGGACAGATGCTCGACAACATGGACCTTGAACGTGAACGTGGTATCACTATCAAGAGCCATGCCATTCAGATGGAATATCAATACGAAGGCGAGAATTATATCCTAAACCTTATAGATACTCCAGGACACGTTGACTTTTCATACGAGGTGTCAAGAAGTATTGCAGCATGCGAAGGCGCATTGCTCGTTGTCGACGCCACACAGGGCGTGCAAGCTCAGACTATCTCTAACCTATATATGGCTATAGACCACGATTTGGAAATCATTCCTGTGATAAACAAGATTGATATGCCAAGTGCTATGCCTGACGAAGTGGAAGATGAGATTGTTGAACTAATCGGATGCAAGCACGAGGATATCCTCAGAGCATCGGGCAAGACAGGCGAAGGCGTTGAAGATATACTACAGGCTGTAGTAACTCGCATTCCTCACCCTATTGGCGACCCTAAGGCTCCACTACAGGCTTTGATTTTCGACTCTGTGTTCAACTCCTTCCGCGGTATCATCGCTTACTTCAAGATAGAAAATGGTACTATATCCAAGGGCGACAAGGTGAAGTTCTTCAATACAGGAATGGAATACGATGCCGACGAGGTTGGTGTACTGAAGATGGATATGATACCTCGCAAAACAATATCTACAGGCGAAGTAGGATATATCATCAGCGGTATCAAAGACGCTAAGGAAGTTAAGGTGGGTGACACCATAACCCATGTTGCTAACCCTTGCGCTAAAGCTATCGCAGGATTCCAAGAGGTTAAGCCAATGGTGTTTGCAGGTGTATACCCTATAGACCCTAACGACTACGAAAACCTCCGTACATCACTCGAAAAGCTTCAGCTCAATGATGCCTCGCTCACATTCATGCCAGAGTCATCTGTAGCCCTCGGCTTCGGTTTCCGTTGTGGATTCCTTGGATTGCTCCACATGGAGATTGTGCAAGAGAGATTGGATCGCGAGTTCAATATGGACGTCATCACCACGGTGCCTAACGTATCTTATATGGTATACGACAAGCATGGAGAAGCAAAAGAGGTGCACAATCCTTCAGGATTGCCAGACGCTACCATGATAGAACATATCGAAGAGCCATATATTCACGCTACCATCATCACCGACACTTCATACATCGGTCCGATAATGAAGCTTTGTCTAGACAAACGTGGCGAATTGATAAAGCAGGAATATATCAGCGGTAATCGAGTAGAAATACACTTCATGTTGCCACTTGGCGAAATTGTAATAGACTTCTACGATAAGCTGAAATCAATATCTAAGGGATATGCTTCGTTCGACTATCACATCGATTCGTTCCGTCCATCTAAGCTGGCTAAGCTCGACATCTTGCTCAACGGTGAACCTGTAGACGCACTCTCTACCCTAACACACCAAGACAATGCAGTATCTTTGGGACGCAGAATGTGCGAAAAACTAAAGGATCTCATCCCACGCCAGCAGTTCGACATCGCCATCCAGGCAGCTATCGGTGCAAAGATTGTAGCTCGCGAAACTATCAAGTGCGTACGTAAAGACGTAACTGCAAAATGTTATGGTGGTGACGTAAGCCGTAAGCGCAAATTGCTCGAAAAACAGAAGAAGGGTAAGAAGCGTATGAAGCAGATAGGAAACGTAGAGGTGCCACAGAAGGCATTCCTCGCAGTTCTGAAACTTGACTAAGATTATCAAAACAAGCTAACATATACAAGCTTAATGATACTACAACGAGCGGCTGAACTCGTAGAAAGTTGCAGCCGCTCGTAATAAAAGAAACAAACAAACGAAAACTAACAGACTAACACAACTATTATGACACATATTAATAACATTACTATTATTACTAACAACATAAATACAATATATAACAATCTAAACAAAAAATAAGGAGGCAACAAAATGAAAGAGCTTATAGAAAGCACAAGAGATATAGCACGAGAATTGGCGCGAAAATACAGCACCATGACTCATGACGAGCTGGATATACTCGAAAGTATTCTTGTTCGTAAAACATACCACAAGGGTGAAATCATCCTTGCCGAGGGCGATATATGTCGTGAATTCTTATATATTCACAAAGGAATGCTAAGACAATTCTACTTCAAGAAGGACAAACAACTCACAGAACATATAGGAGTAGAAGGAGGCATGGTTATGTGTATAGAAAGTCTGTTCAAGGAAGAGCCTACGCACCTGCAGATAGAGGCACTCGAAAACACTATCGTGTTTGCTCTACCAAAGAAAAATCTCGAAGAGGTGGCTCTCCATAATGTAAACATACAGATTCTATATAGAAAGATATTGGAAGAAAGCCTCATCCAATCACAAATACATGCAGACCTTGTTAGATTCGAGTCAGCCTACGATAGGTATAAGAAGCTATGCCATCTGCAACCACAGATTATTATGCGCGCTCCGTTGCTCCATATAGCAAGTTATCTGCAAATGACCCCTGAAACTTTGTCGAGAGTAAGGGCACAAATGCTAAATGAAGAGTAATTATAAAGAGCCGTAATAACTCTTGTTTTCGCCCACAAAGGCAAACCTAAAATACTTTAACATTTATTTAACGTTGATAAAACACTATATATCAACGAGTTACAAAAAAGTTACAAAAACAACACAAAAAAAACGATAAAAAGTGTACGACTTATCAAAAAAAGCATTACCTTTGCATCGTTTTAATAAACAAATGATTGTTTTACAGATTTAAAAAGCAAAGAAAAATGAAGAAATTAGTTTTTATGTTCGTAGCTATGGCTGCAATTTCATTCGCATCATGTGGTAACAAGGCTGAGGCTCCTGTTGAGAACGACACAACTGCTCAGGATACAGCTGTTGTTGATACAACTGTAGCTGACACAGCTGCTGTTGATACAGCTAATGCACAGTAATTGCAACCGCTCGAATTGAAAAATGAGAGTTTAAGTGCGTCATACTCAGTATGACGCACTTTTTTGTTTATTAACCATCCACACCTATGAGAAGTAAGAAAGAGGGATTTATGGGCGAACGACAAGTGAAACTGTCGCCTATGGTTGTTGACATAGAAGAGCACGACCCACTAACAGCCAGCCTTTACATCACCGACATAGGATATTATCCTAAGGCTGAGAATCATCACGTAAAACGTAGTGAGGGCATAGATCAGTATGTGTTGATATATTGCGTAGATGGATGCGGATGGTATACTATAGGCGGAAAGAAATACGAGGTGAAACAAAACCAGTATTTCATTCTTCCGAAGAATGAGCCACACGAATATGGCACCAACGACAATGGAAGTTGGACTATCTATTGGCTACATTTCAGAGGCGAACATGCCTCAATATTTGCCGAAGGAGCCTCTAAGCCTATAGAGATAAACGTAGCAGTAAACTCAAGGATTGGAGATAGGCTCAATATCTTTGAGGAGATTCTCACCACATTACAATATCAAGAAGATGTAGAAGACTTGCGTTATGCCTCCAGTCTACTACACCATTTCCTTGCTTCTATGCGATATCTGCGACAATTTCGCAGAGCTAAGCGCGCAGAGCCAAACCATGATAGCAACATCAACATTGTGGATGCTGCTATACACTACATGGAAGAAAACATGGAAAACAATATAAGACTACAAGACGTGCAGAAATATGTGGGATATTCTGCCACATATTTCAACACATTGTTCAAAAGGCAGACTGGCTACAGTCCGCTACAATATTTCAATCGTATAAAGATAGAGCACGCATGCAAACTCCTGAGCAACACTAACTTGCGTATAAACCAAATTTGCTATAAATTGGGTATTGAAGACTCCCTATATTTCTCTCGTCTATTCAGCAAGACTATTGGCGTGTCGCCATCTGAATATAGGAAGTCTTCAGAAAAAAAGGAATAATCTTACTTCATTATACCCTTCAAAACCTGCTGTGCTATGGCTTTCATACCTTTCACCGAAGGGTGACTACTCTTTTTATCTATGTCCACCAATTGTATAACAGGAACTCCATAATGCTTACAAATCTCTAACACCGACTCATTGATTTCTTTCTTTAGTCCGGTATTGAGTATAAAATACACATCTACATTGGGGTAATGCTGCTGTATATCGCTTAGCATTTTAGCCATTGCAGATCGGAAACAATATAGTTCTGCACGTTTCCAGCCTGAATATTTATACTCGCCTATTGGCACATTAGCCCAACTATCGTTTGTTGCTCCACATATCAGGATAATATCAGGATTGCCGAGATTCGTGCAACGAGTAACAAAAGAGCGGTCGCTATAGTCTTCATCTCTATAGCCAGTGTTGCAGATTGTTGCACCAGAATACGACTCTATGGTACCTAACTTATATCCTCCTTCCTTAACCACTTGCCACCACCAAGTTTGTTCTACCTTGGTAACATCTGTACGCTTTAAATCGGCAGGATTATTATACCAACAAGCATTACCCACAGGAATGAAGCCTGCAAATGTAGAATACGAATCGCCAAGCACAGCCACCGTAGGCTTTACCTGGGCGATAGTTGGCAATGCCACACAAGCCAACAACAAAAACAATAGCCTTAAATTCTTCATAACCAATTATATTAATGAGTTTTTATAAACCTAATAAAGCGAACGAGGCACGAAGCCTCATTCGCTAACAAACTAACCACAATTATATTACTAAAAACGTCACCTAAGGCAACAAACTAAGTTCAATAAACGAGCGTAATTGCTGAGCTCCTTGATGATTATTATCTAAAGCTTCAACCTCAGCAAGATACTTCAAGGCATGCTTCATATCGCCCATTCCGCAATATCCCAATGCAAGCATATATTTGCAATGAATCACGTTCTTTGTATCTAGCGAGTCGTCCCAGATAAGCAAGTCAGGCAATGAGACTGCAAAGTAGTCCATCGTCTGGTGCTCAAATACATGCTGTTTGCCATAGTTTATGAGTCGATAGAAACGACCATGGGCCTCATCCTCGCGTCCAAGTTTGCGCAAAGCCATACCCTGATAGAAAATCTTGTCGGGCTTAGCATCATTATAATACATAGCAGCTGCAGGTTCCTGTGGTCCTAACACAGCCTTTTCCCAACACTCTTTAGCCTCATCTGTATTGCCTAGAGCATCATAGGCTACACCAAGCAGATAGTAGAAGTCATTCTCCTGTGCACCATACAGTTTGCCTTCACCAAGATGGTGAGGATATGTTAGGCATTGCTTCAACAATCCAACGGCACATTTGTATTTACCTTCAGCTATATTCTGCTTGGCCAATTCCACTCGACATATCTGATATTGTGCAGGCACCTTGCCTTCGCCGCCCTCCCAAGGATGGAAGATATGTGCATCGAGCTTACGCTTGGCTTGTATATATTTGCCAACTTGGTTTAAGAGAGTAATCTCTTCGAGCACCAAGTCGTCGCGCTTTTCTATCAACTCAGGATATTGCTGTAGGAATTCAAGACGCTCAGCATGAGGATGATGCAGACGTTTGCTAAGCTGATCAAGTTCCATGAGCATACGCGCATCGGTAGTGTCGAGCTTAAATGCATTTTGCATATATCCTAACGCCTCTTTCTCCCTACCCTGCTTATTGAAACGAGCTAAAGCCAGATTACGCCAAACCAATGGGAACATAGGAGCTTTCTGTGATGAAAGTTCCCAATTCTCAATAGCCAAATCATATTGGCGTGCTGCATAGAACAAGCATCCAAGATAGTATGGTGCCATAGCATCTGACGGATTCTTGAGCTTAGCATCCTCCAAAGCCTGAATATCCTCCAAACGATTAGGGAAGCAATAGCTATAGTCAGCCTCAGCTGCATCTTTATAGCGTTGCATATAATAATATGTCATAGGATTAACAGCTTTTTCATCAATGGCTATCTGCCAAATGGCGTTAGCTTCATCAGTAAGTCCTGCTGCCTGGTAGTCGAGAGCTACCTCGTTGTAGTTGTCAGCACAATGGCGAAGCATCTGTTTCATCTCATTCAGCAAAGCATCATCGTTGGTAAGCAAATACTGCTCGTAGCGACAACCATAGTTGAACTGATCCATCTTCAGCGACTCGCTGATAAGAGCCAAAGCGTCATCATTACGACACAGGTATCTTAGTATTGCAGCCTTCAAAGCTCGTGCCTTATGGTTGTGCCAATTAGAATCAAGACAGCGGTCTACCTCGTTGAGAGCATCTTCGAATCTACGTTGCTCCACACTTATCTTTGCAGCCTCAAAATATCCAGCATCAGCACATGCCTTGCTCCATGTCGACTTCCAAAAAAGCTCGTAAGCCTCTGCCTTCTTACCTTGATATTTCAAACACAAGGCAAGATTATAGATTGGTTCTGAATCATAAGGATTAGGATTGCGCTTAGTGATGATCTTCACGGCATGTCGTAACATTGGCTCAGCCTTATCGAATCTGCCACGACGCAATAGCCACAAACCATAGGCATTAAGACAACGAGCATCGTTAGGATCTCTGCGCAAAGCTTCCTCGTAATAGTCTACCGGACTCCACGTTGCATGACGATATTGCTCAAGATGAATGGCTGTAAGATACAGCTGTTCGTTGGTCTTCACCTCGTGTGGTGGCAATGCAGCCTCAGCACTATCTGGGATAGGTCGAATCTCATCGTCTTCAGCATGCCAACGCAACACAACACGCGAGCCATAAGCAAACTCTTGGCTCACCTCGAAGGTTAAGTCCGAGAATTCTGCATCGCCGACATTCACCTCTCTCTCCAATACTTCCTTAGGCGAAATGTCCAACTCTTCTTCATGATAAATGGTACCATCGTCATTGCGAAGCACTATCTTTACATGCTGTAAATGTGTGGCATAAAGTTTAAAGCATACCTTCGACGCTTCAATACTATCTATATTGAATATCAAGTCTTTAGACGCTTCTTTCACAACACCAAGCTCACGATATGGCATAAAATACTGTGTGAAGCGTTTCTCTTCATAAGGCATGAGCCAAGTGAAGTCTGGCTGGTTCTCTGTATACACTCCAGCCATAAGCTCGATGTATGGTCCATCCTCGTCGGTAAGGTTGCGATCCCATGCCTGACCAAAGTCGCCATTACCCCACGTCCATTGCTTCTTGCCCGGACTGAAATGATGGGAAGCCACATGCAACATACCGCCCTTAGTATCGTTCTCATATCCGCCCTCGAAATTGAAGCGCGAGTTCACGCCCATATACGAAGTTGGCACCTTGATATTACGATAGTTGGATATGTCTACACCTGCCGAATAGTCCATCTTATAATATGTACCTGTGGCTATAGGGAACGACGATACCGCACGTTTACCATGGTCGAATACAGCATTGATATCAGGTGGGAATACCGACTGATATTCATCGTTGACAGCCACGGCAGGATTTGCCCACCAAAGGAATGTCTGTGGCATATCGGTGCGATTGTATAGCAAGCCCTTTATCTCTAAGTAGGCACAGCCAGGGCGCAGGGTGAAACCGGCGGCTCCCTTTTGGTGAAACATCTTTTCCATCTCGCTTGTCCAAACAGTTACAGAACCATCTTCGTCGTTAGATTCTATATACACATCAACAGGCATAAAGGTAGAAGGACGATGATGTTGTGGCCAGTTAAACTCTATACCGCCACTAATCCAAGGACCAGCCAAACCTACCAATGCAGGCTTGATAACATGGTTATAGTATACAAAGTGGCGCTTCTTTATCTTATCGTATGCCATCTGTACCCTACCGCCAAGTTCTGGCAGAATCATCACCTTGATGTATTCGTTCTCAAGCCATACTGCGAGATACTCTACATTTTTCTTCTCATTACTTATCGACTCTATCACAGGATATGGATATACCACTCCACTCGACCCTTGATAGACTCGCTTTTCCAAAAACATTGGACTCTTCTCTGGTTTACCAACCTCGTAAGTAGGAATGGTAACCAACTCTCTCCACGCTTTAACCATAATAGTATTTCGTTTTTAAGTTATTATTTCTTTATTAATTCTTCCTCCAACTGCTCAAGGCTCTTACCTTTTGTTTCGGGCAACTTAGCCATAAAGAACACGAAGCCTACAAGGCACACAAGACTATATATCCAGAATGTTCCATAGCTGCCAAGGCTGGCGTTGAGGAATGGGAAAGTATATGTCAATGTAGACGAACCTACCCACAAAGCGAAGGTACATGAGGCTACGGCGACAGCTCTAACTCTGTTTGGGAATAGCTCTGCTATCAGAACCCAGGTGCATGGACCAAGGGTCATAGCATAACAACCGATGGCTGCCACCACAAGGACTATCATAAAGAAGCCCGTGATATGGAGATAATAGCATAGACCAAGGATAGCATAGATGATACACAACCCCAAAGCTCCAATGAGCATCAACTTGCGACGACCCAACTTGTCGACTATGTTGATGGCTATGATAGTAAACACTACATTGGCAACGCCTGTGATAACGATATTAAACAACACATCGCCTACGCTATAGCCTGCCGACTGGAATATCTCTTGCGCATAGTTAAAGATGACATTTGTGCCACACCATTGCTGGAACACAGCGATGAAAAGACCAAGCACCAACACTTTGCCAAATGGACGTGAGAAGAGGGTGGCAAGACCAGCCTGCTCCTTTATAGCAGAATTAGCAATAGAGATAGCTCGCATCTCTGTATACGCATAGTCGACTCCGCCTATACGAGTAAGCGTTTCTGTAGCTGCGACTACTTGTCCATTCATAGCTTGCCAACGCGGACTCTCTGGTATGGAAAATGCCATCAGCAAGAAGGCTAACGAAGGAACTGCAGCTGCCCAAAACATCCAACGCCACGCCATCTGTCCATTCCACGATGCTGCAATATCTGACACCATACTGCCTGCAGGTATTGGTTCAGCAATAAGCCAGTTAACAATCTGTGCAGCAAGAATACCGAGCACTATAGTCATCTGATTGAGACTCACCAACTTACCGCGTATATTTGAAGGAGCTATTTCTGCGATATACATAGGCGACAAGCCTGAGGCAATGCCTATGCCTACACCACCAAAGAAGCGTGCGACGAGGAATAAATCGAAGCTTGAGAAAGCTCCTGTAAGCAACGATGACAACAAGAACACTATGGCCGATACTATCAGCAATTTCTTTCGTCCTATCTTATCTGCCAACCATCCGCAAGTGCATGCGCCTATCATGCAACCAACTAATGCTATACTCATTGCCAAGCCTTGACTCGAAGGAGAATCAGCGATATTGAAATACAGTTCATAGAAAGGTTTTGCGCCTCCTATCACCACCCAATCGTAGCCAAAGAGTAGTCCGCCCATAGCAGACACAAGACACACGAAATAGACGAATCTCGAATTCAAGGAAAATGTGACATCTGTGGTAGAAGCCACATCTTTGTTTGGATAAATAGTTTCTTTGTTTAGACTTTGCATATCAGAATTGTTATTAGGTTTCTGGGTGCAAAGTTAATGGATAATATCTAATACAGATATGGATAAAACGTATAATATATATGGACAATATAAAATACACAAAAGCGGATGCAATACCGAAGTTGTTCAGTCATTGCATCCGCTTATCAGTAATTGTCCTTTTTATCTTTTACCTATTTACTCTTTTACTTTATTACCTTTTTACCCTTTACCACATAGATACCCTTTTGTGGCTCCACATTGCCAAGGAATCGACCGTTAAGGTCATAGTAGTAGCTCTTGGCTGGAGTCTTGATATTAGGAGCGACGATACCAGTTTCAGCCTTTTCAGAAATACGAATCACGCCCATGCCTTGCGTAAGATCTACTCTAATATCGTATGTACCAGGCTCGCCTGTAAATAGCCAAGCACCTGGACTCACAACTGGCTTCTCGGCATAAATGTTTTCATTAATGTTTGCAGGGTCACGATCATTAGCTGGCGTAAGGCGAGTAGCATTAACTATATCCCAATCTATACCAAGACGCTTGAAGATAGTGAAAAGCATAGAACTTGGGGTTCCTTCGAAAGTTATCTCGCCTTCATAGATAGCAGGAACCTCAGTAGCAGAGATGATGTTTGCAGGGATATTACTATACCACTTACCTGTGCTACCAACCACATACAACTCCTTAGGATAGCCTTGTGGATAATTTGGGTCACTACCATATATAGTCATGCGTTTGTTTGGCAAGTCTAAAGTAACGCAAGCATATGAAGAAGTCTCAGCTGGAAATTCTATTAAGAACTCAGAATCAACACCTTTCTCTACACCTACAGTAAGGTTTGGCTCAACATTGCATGTTGCGGTAGGTGCACCAATACGGTAATCTTTAATCTCATCCCATCCGTCTGGTGTTGAGGCAAGTGCTGATGATATATAGAATTTATTAGATTCAAAATAGACCCATCCTGTATATACACCTTCTTCATCTTCCCATATCAACTTAACTCCATCATTGGCAACTTTGTTACCATCAGTACCAAGGAAGTAAACATAGTCTGGATAATCTGGTACATAGGTTTCATTGAAGAGTTTCATCGTCATATAGCGAAGGTCTACAGTAACTTCGTATGTGCCAGGTTTTGTTATAGAGAAGTAAGAATCATTATATGCTATATCATTATCACGATTAATGAGCACTCTTCCACCACCTAATTGTTTTGAGTTTTCAGAACTAATGATGCTGAATCTTGTATTAGTAAACTCTATCGTTGCCTTATAAACACCTTCGGTCTCAGTCATAGGAAGCGGTTCCTCGCCTATAGTTGGTTCAAAAATTCCCTTACTTCCCAATACATATAGCGAAGAAGGATACGTGCCAAGCATTGTTACGGTCATTGCATTGAAGTCGACACGAAGACGAAAAGTACCTTCGCCTGGCACCTGAAACGAAGCATCCTTTTGGAAAACCATTGCTTCTGGATTATTGTAAGAAAGCAATTGGTCAGCCTTAGCAGGACCATAGCGGTATTCTAGAAGACCAAGCCAATCGTCAGGCTCTTCTGTTAGTTTAGTTACAATACCAAAGTACTTTGCATTAGGAGCAAACGTCACTTCACCTTCATACACACCATCAATGTCTGTTTTTTGCAATTCGGCACTTGCCTTATCGGTTTGCCAATTGCCATCGTTACCTAAAATGTAGCATTGTGCGCTTGCGGTAACAGTAGCAGTCATTATCATCAATAACGACATTAAAAGTTTGAGTAGACTTTTCTTCATAAGAACAAAAATTTAAAAGTTAATATTTGAGTTATTAGTAATAATCCTTGTATAGTAGTAGCCCAACAAAGGCTTTTCTTGCTTTAATCTTAAAGAGCACAAATAGTCTATGTTGCAAATATAAACCTTTTTTCTATACTTTCCGCATTTTTTCCAATTTATTTTTATTTTTAGCTATAATACGACCACAAACTTTATTTGTGACTATAGAAATAAGTAGTCAACTATAAATATGACAAAAAATCAAATAGGTCAACGTGAATTATAAATAAGTAACAACTGAGTCAACTCACATTATAAATTAAGCTTAAAGTGGTCAACTAAAATCATTAAACCACACAATATATAAAAACCTCAAAAAAATGAAGCTAGCTTCAATCGCAAGCGAAGCAGGCTTCAATCGCAAACGAAGCTTACTTCGTTGGCCATCGAAGTCTGTTGCATTTTTGAGGCGTAAAAACAAAAAAATCGTCCGAACTTACATTAGCGTATGTTCGGACGATTTAGGGTTTATAACCTTATGGTTGTTATCCTTATGACAATGTTATTTTGACCTATTGATTGTAACCATAGTTCTGATATTTCTGCTTAGCCTCATCGGTGAGCAATGTACCACTCTCATCGGTAAGCATATCAAGGAAGGTCTGAGGATAAGGCTTCAGAGTCATATAGTTCTGGAATGCTCCCTTAGGCTTACCATCCTGACCAGATGTTGCTGTGGTGTTGTCGGATGTATCCCACTTACCTGATTTGTATGTGGTATTGTTGGCATTAGAACCCATCTGATGGTGCCACTGAATGCGCTCTGCCTGAAGACCTGAGTGGTGGAGAATCTCGTAGTACATTTCTTCCTCGCTAAACTCACGGCAATATTCGTTGAGAATGAACTCACGGAAGCGGAGCTGATCGGTGTTAGCTGTAGGAGGATAGTTTTCGAGAGTAGACTTAGCAGAAGTGCCATCCCAGTAAGAAGCGTCAACCTTAATCTTGTCATATGAGTTGCCAATAGCCTCATAAGGGTACTTAGCCTCGGCAGGAGTAAGAGTCTCATGACCAGGATATAGGCGAGCAAGAACCTCAGCACGCTTGTCGCCAGCCTTAAAGGCAGCACGCTCACGAAGCTTGTTGATATCGTTGATAGCCAAGTCATAGCTATTCTTGCGACCATAAGCCTCTGCACGGAGCAGATAGGTTTCAGCAAGACGGAATACAGGAATGTCCTTGGTGCCATAGATAGCATTTGAGCCCGAACGGTTGGCATCGTCATACTTCAATGTGCCAAGATAACCGGTACGCATACCTGCCTCAAGACCATAGTGATTTTTACTTTCGCCTTCGCCAAGATTAGATACGAACGAATACTGACCACCTGCCTCAACAATCTGAGGACGATAATAGTATTTACCATCTTTCTTCATCCAGCGAGCAAAGCAAACGAATGGCTGTGCATCAGCCTCAGCAACGTCGATAGCTGTTTCCTTGGTGTTCTCGATGATAGCGAAAGCGATGTCGCCCTTACCCATCTTATGCTCACCAGCTACAGCAGCACGTCCGCCCCAAGAAGCACGATCGTAGGTAGGAAGGATGTTGGCATTGAAATAGTTTGCCTGAGCCTCTGTCCATGTATATGTGGCATTATGCTCATCATTGTAAGCATAGTAAGGAATATCCTCTGCCTTTGTAGACTTATTACCACCATTAAGAGCTGTAGTAAACTCAAGATGGAATGACTTCTGGAAACGAGCATCGTTGAGCTTATCAGTAAATACGTCGAAGCCCCAGTCGTTGTTGCGATAGCTGGTATTTTCCTTAGTTGGGTTCTGCCATGTATAGTCAGGAATACCCCACTTCTGGTTTACGTAAGTCTGAGCAAAGAGACAGCAAGCACGCTGACCATAACGATAGTTGTCGGTACCATTTCCGAATACACCAGCAAGGATAATTTCTTTGCTTTCCTCATTTTTCCATGAGTCAACATCGTTTTGCCAAAGATTCAGATAGTCAGGCTCAAGCTCATACTTATGGCTGTCGATAACCATTGAAGCATAGTAGATACAAGAGTCGAGGTCGGTAGAAACCTTACCCTTATAGAGCATACCAAGGTATGACTTAGGGTTTAGGTTATCGATGGTGCCATCAGAATTGCGTCCATATTCTGCTGTGCCATATTCTGCACCCTGAGCACGGGTAAGATAAAGCTTAGCAAGGAAGTGAGCTGCTGCATACTTAGTGATGCGACCAAACTGCTCAGCCTCTTCAGGAAGATTTTCTACAGCATAGCGCATATCGCCAATCATAATTTTCCAAGCCTCCTCTGAAGGCATACGATTGTAGCAGAAGTTACTTGGCAAACTGGTGATACTGGTCTGTGGGAAGTATACATCGCCCAAAAGAGTGTTGAGGGTGAAAATCAAGTAGTCGCGATTGAACAAAGCTTCCGACAAACGTGATGCGGCATAAGCCTTGTCAGAGGCATATTTGCCTACAGCAGAACCACTACGGATAGAACCAATAGCCTTGTTGCAGACGTCGATGACAGGATAACAGTTGATGATAAATCCTGACTGCTGCTTAGACTGAGTACCCATAAAGGTGTTCATATATCCAGCCACGCTGTTCCATGGACCAGTAGCAGTCCATTGAGCTGTAGAGAATTGGTTGATGGTGTTTGAACCAGATGCTACACCACAATCGTGACCAAGTTCGAAACTGAAGCCACCCTCTGTATATGGATGGCGCAGACGTTCTGCATTATATGTTGCTACGACAAGTTGGTCGAGTCCTTGTTCGGTTTTGAAGTAGTCTTGTGTGATTACAGAAACCATCTTCTCCTCAAGGAAGTCGTCAGAACATGATGTCATCATGCCTGCTGCTCCACCCAACGTTAATAAGCCTAATGCTAAATATTTAGATTTCATATTGTTTTTGCTTTTTGTTATGAATAGATTATTAGAAACCAAGACGTACACCAAGCACGAAGCTACGTGTGATACATGTGTTGTTGGTCTGACCACCGATATGGTTGCCTGCATCCCAACCTGTAATATCGTCAGGGTTGATACCTGCCTTTACGAGCTCTCCACCGAAGAGGAATGGATTGAGAACCTGTGCATAAACCTGTGCAGTATTGGCACCAATCTTTGAAGCGTAGAGCTTAGGAACATTATATGAGAGAGAGATGTTACGAACCATCACCATGTCGCCCTTGCAATAGTTGCGTACATAGTCGTAAGCTGGTGTACGGGTGGCTGTGGTAGGCTGAGCAAACTTAGCACCAGTGTTAGTTGGGCTCCATGTGTCGTTCTCTATACGGCGACCGATGGTCTGTGTAAGACCATAATAGGTATTACCGAAGCGACCGTAGATAAAGAATGAGAGAGCGAAGTCCTTATATGTCAAGGTATTTGTGATACCGAAGCTGAACTTAGGGCTCTTCTGGTATACTACCTTATCATCGTTGTCGAACTTGCCGAAGCCATTGTTCTCATAATAGTAGTCCTGACCATTGTAGGTGAACTTCTTAGCACCAGGAGTAGAAGCATCGCAAAGAATCATTGGCTGATCCTTGATCTTATACTGACCAGGGAGGAAGGTAATCTTGTTGGCATTATATGCTGCCATCATCATCTTATCATTGTCATTATCCTGCCAAATGCGATCGTACTCATAATCGAAGTAAACATTCAAAGGCTTACCGATAAACCAGTTGTTTCCTGGCTCATCAACCTTACCATTGGTGAGTTCAACGATCTTTTCCTTGTTGGTAGAGAACGACCAATCGGTCTGCCAAGAGAAGTTCTTGTTCTTGATGTTTACTGTAGAGAGGGTAAGTTCGAAACCATTGTTCTGTGTCTTACCGATATTAGAACGAATCTGAGCATAACCTGTGATTACAGGGATAGAACGGTTCATGATAACGTCGCTCGTCTTAGCAACATAGTATTCGATGCTACCGAAGATACGGTTGCGAAGGAAGCTGAAGTCGATACCGAAGTTGGTAGAAGCAGTCTTCTCCCATCCAAGGTCATAGTTAGGCATCACGTCAGGTTTAGCACCATTTACGTTAGAGCCAGCACCATAACCAAAAGGAATCTTGGCATAAGTAGAGGTAACAGAACCTGCTGTAGAATATGGAGAAACTGAAGAGTTGCCAGTTACACCATAGCCTATGCGGAGTTTCAACTGGTCAATCCAAGTGATGTCCTTCATAAATGACTCTTCGTTGATCTTCCATGCTACGGCTGCTGATGGGAAGAAATCCCACTTGTTGCCTGTAGCCAATACGCTGGCACCATCATAACGACCAGTAAGGGTTACGAGATAGCGATCCATCAAAGAGTAGTTGAGACGTGCCATGTATGATGTACGGCTCCATGTAGAATAGTTGGTGCCATAAGCTGTCTTATCGCGGTTAGAGTTGCCAAGGTCGTACCACATAGAAGTAGGATAAACTACCTCATAAGCGCGGATGTTGATGCCCTCGGTACGATACTTTTCTGCACTCTGCATCAAGGTAACACCGATATGATGGATGTCAGCGAAATCCTTGTCATAGTAGAGAAGGTTCTCAAGTGTCCACGACATATCTGTAGAGTTCTGGTTGTAACCAACCTTTGGCTCTGTGCTATCGAAGCCATATACATTAGACCACTCTTCGTCATAGAAGCTACCATAACGAGAATGACGGAACTGGCTACCGAAGTTGGTGCGCCAACGGAGTCCCTTCAAAGGAGCATAGATATGTCCGAAGTCAACTTCTGCATAAGAGCTGAGGTTGAAACCATAGTAGCGATATTCGTTAGTTGAATGAGAAACATCGGAAGCGATGTTGTGACCAGCCTGTCCGTTAGTAGAACCAACAAGGTAAGTACCATCGAGGTTGTAGGCAGGAACCCAAGGCATGGTGTTCATTGCCAAACCATAAGAGTCTTTAGCTACGGTATTTGAGAAGTTGCTAACGATACCATAGTTCTTAATAGAGTGTGAAGCATTTATGCCCATACCAATGGTCAAGAACTGAAGAGGCTTGATTTCGCCATTGATATTGACTGTGAAACGCTCATAGTCTTGGTCCTTAACAGGAACTTCCTGATTCAAGTAACCGAAGCTCATATAAAGCTTTGACTTATCAGTACCTGCAGAAAGAGAAACCTGGTGGTTGTGGGTGAAGGCTGTACGTGTGACGAGCTTACCCCAATCCTGGTTCAACAAGCTACCTGCATTATAAACAGGTACCTGGTCAGCATATCCCATAGCCTTTTCAGCCTCTGTTGCATTACGCAGCTTCAATGTACCATCAGCATTGTAAGCATATGCTGAACGGATTACGCGGTCGGTCCATGACTCACTACCCATACCAGAGATAGCACGGTCGCGGTCTGGATCAGGAGCTGTGCCGTAAGCACCATTGTAGGTACCACCTGTGATAGCAGCATTGCGCTGATAGTCGAGCAACTGACCTGCATTCATATAATCGGTAGTAGAATCGAGGTTTGACCAAGAGTATGATCCATCATAATTAATAGAAACACGACCAGTCTTAGCCTTCTTGGTGGTAATAAGAACAACACCATTGGCACCACGAGAACCATAGATAGCAGTAGCAGAAGCATCCTTGAGGACTTCCATGCTCTCAATATCAGAAGGGTTGATATCGGCCATAGAACCTGCTGTCAATGGAATACCATCAATAACATAAAGAGGAGTGTTGTCGGCAAGAAGCGAACGATTACCACGGATACGGATATCGCCGAGCTCACCAGGACGGTTGTTAGAAGTTACATCAACACCAGGAGTCTTACCCTGCATAGCCTGAAGAGCATTCTGTACAGGACGCTCCTGAATCTGCTTGCTGGTGATACGCGACATAGCACCTGTCAAATCACTCTTCTTCATCGAACCATAACCGACAACTACCAATTCGTCGAGGGTCTTTTGGTCTTCCTTCATGGTGACGTTCAAACTTGTACGTCCATTAACGGAAACATTTTGCTGAGTAAAACCAATGTAAGTGAAAACAAGGGTTGCATTCTTAGCAACCTTGGTAAGGGTATACTTACCATCAATGTCAGTAACGCAACCATTTGTGGTGCCTTGTACCGTTACACTTGCGCCGATGACAGGTTCGCCCTTGTCATCAACAACTGTACCTGATACCTTGAGTCCCTGGGCATAAGCTGCAGAAGCACATACCATGAACATCAATAGGAACAAGCATCTGGTGAACTTAGTCATCAGACTTTTTTCATTTGTTTGTTGCATGTTTAAGTTTTTAGTTAGTTAATAAAATAAATCTAGTTTAGTTATTTTTTGCAAAATAAACATATTTAAAACTTTGCAAACAATAATTTTTGATACAGAAACATGCTTTTTTGATAATAGCAAATAAAAAAGGTATTAGCTGAGCTTATACCTTATTATATAATAGAAATCAACAAGTATAGGTCAAGACATATCTTTCGGAAATATGATAGACGACATCTATTTTTTCCAGAGTCTTGAGGTTTTCCAAGAATATAGTTCCTGTGCCTTTTGCAGAAAGCTCAAAAGGCAAAATACGCATATCGAGAAGTTCGAGATGTTGAGAAGAAAAAAACTTGTAGGCAGTCTCCTTAGCACACCAACATACTAATTGCTGAAATAAGGTTGATGCCTCTTCGTCGAGACGAAGAAAACGAGAAATAATACGAGATACCCTATCGCTAATATATTCTATATCTATGGCTACAGGCGAAAGGGAAGAAATATTGTTCTCATCATTTTCACGGAGGATAACGGCTGCCATACCACGAGTATGACTAACACTTATCTCCCACCCCTCAAAAAAAGGACGACCGTCAGGGTTGTGATTGATAATTGGATTAGATAATCCTGTCATCTCTTGCAACAAAGCGTTAACGGCAAGCTTTTCCAACTTGCGAGCATCACTACGATAATGTTCAAGAGATGACAAAAGAGCATGCAACGAGGGATAAGCATAGAGCAATTGCTCTATACTTTCATTCATTTCCCATAATCCCAACATTGCGCCCGAAGGCTGCTTATCAATCCTGATTAACGGCATTCTTCTTCTCGTGAATTATTACTTTAACTCTACTAATTCTACGTTCTTCTAATCCTACCACCTCGAAGGTATAGTTAAGATAGTCTATCTTTTCGTGGATACTAAGGAAATCGCCCTTGATTTCAAGTAGCAAACCTGCCAAGGTATCAGCATCGCCTTCAACATCAGAGAACTCATCATCATCGATTTGAAGAATGCGACAGAAATCACTTAATAGAGTTTTTCCTTCGAAAAGATATGTATTGTAGTTGAGTTTAGAATATGTCTTCTCGTCTTCATCAAACTCGTCGTTGATTTCACCAACAATCTCTTCAAGAATATCTTCCAAAGTTACGATACCGCAGGTTCCACCAAACTCATCGACAACAATGGCAATATGAACTTTGTTGTCTTGGAATTCGCGGAGAAGATCGTCTATTTTCTTGGTTTCTGGAACAAAGTAAGGTGGACGGATTAGGCTCTGCCAACGGAAAGATGCTGGTTTGCCAAGATGTGGCAGTAAGTCCTTGATATACAACACACCACGGATATTATCTGTATTGTCCTGATATACAGGTATACGGCTATAGTTGTTTTCAACTATACACTTCAAGACATCAGCGTAAGAAGAACGAATATCAAGATCAACAATGTCTTGTCGGCTTGTCATAACTTCTTTAGCAGTCTCATCACCAAAGCGGATGATTCCCAGAAGCATACTTTGCTCTTCCTTAATGTCATTCTTATCGGTGAGTTCAAGAGCTTGCTCCAAATCGTCGACACTCAGTTGACGATTCTCCTTCTGCATAACCTTTTCTGCCAACATACCACTACGGATAAGGATTGTTTCCAAAGGCCAGAAGAGCTTACGAAGAAACATTACGCCACCCACTACCCTACGACAGAATTTCAAAGGAGTTTGGCGACTATATACCTTTGGCATAATTTCGCCAAAAAGCAATAATAAGAAAGTAAGGAGGACTGTTATACAAAGAAACTCCAACCACTCAGACTTGAATTTCACCAACGAACCAAAGATGTAATTACAAAGCATAATGATTGTGACGTTGACAAAATTGTTGGCAATAAGAATTGTAGCCAACGTACGTTCAGAATCATCACGAAGCATCACTATACGACTATCTTCAGAACGCTTATCGGGTTCAAGTTCGTCAAGGTCTTGAGGTGAAAGACTAAAAAATGCTATCTCTGAGCCACTGGCGAAGCCTGATAACAAAAGCAAGAAAGCAGCCAATATGGCTGCCAACACTATACCCGTGGTAATCGGCTGGAATACCACGAGACTGGAAATATCAGATATACTAAACGGGTCCAATGTAATATGAATTATTAAAATGGTAACTTATCAGCATTGTCCAAATCATTTTCAGACTGCTGATTAGTTTGAGTTTGTTGAAATGACTGTGAAGACTGAGTAGAAGAGACAGAAGAACGTGGTGTAAGAAACTCCATGTTTTCAACTTCAATCTCAGTATATTGATGACGGATACCACGCTTATCGTCATAGCTACGATTGCGAAGACGACCTTCTACATAGAGTTTGTCGCCCTTATGTACATACTTCTCTACTATCTTAGCCAAGCGTCTGTCAAACAGCAGGTTATGCCAATCAGTACGATCAGGCACCTGGGTTCCATTAGGCAATGTATATCCACGTTCGGTAGTAGCCAAACGCAATTTTGCAACTGCTTGGTCTGCTTCGAAATAATGAACATCAGGTTCTGTACCTACATTACCAATCAACATCACCTTATTCATGGTCAAATCTATAATTAAAGAGATTCAATTTAATTTTATCATCAAAAGTTATTTCCACATTCCAAGATACTTGAAATGGAAATTCTTACCCTTCGCTGATGGAAACTGACTTCTACTATCTACACGATCGTGAAGATTTTCAATAATACGATTGTAGCAGTCCATACCGGAATTAGCTTTACAACGTGCTACAAACTTTGTATCACGATATTCAAATTTACCTGTAGATGGCACCATTACAACACGCTTGAAATCAAGTTCACCTTCATACCAACCTTGGCGCTCTTCACAAAGCTTATTAATAACCATGTCTGCAGACGACTGACGAGGATTATTATTACCATTATTGCCTGCGGCAATATTTGGATGCACAGCCTTCTTCTGCTTGAAATCAAGCATAGTTTCGGCCAAAGTCTTTATGATAATAAAATATATGCGTGAACGAACCTTATATCTCTTAGGATAAAAAACATCACTTAAGGCGTAATTACGAATGTCTGCCTCAAGCTCTGGAGTCATATTAATATCTGGAATAGATGCAAGGAAATCAATAGCTTCTTTGACACTATGAACTAATATTTCATTATCGAAATAACGTAAGTATAAATTCATTGATTGAGAAATATTTCTAAAGGAAAAAGAGCGGAAAACGGGACTCGGACCCGCGACCCCAACCTTGGCAAGGTTGTGCTCTACCAACTGAGCTATTTCCGCATAAATATATTATAAAATGTGTGAAGAGGAGGAGACTCGAACTCCCACGTCACAATTGACACTACCCCCTCAAAGTAGCGCGTCTACCAATTCCGCCACCTCTCCAAACATTAAATCTTTCATTCTAACTGGTGCCCAGAACAGGACTCGAACCTGCACGCCTCGCGACATACGCACCTGAAACGTACGCGTCTACCAATTCCGCCACCTGGGCATAGGAAACAATTTGTTTCACTTGGCCTTTATCAGAATGTGAGCGGAAAACGGGACTCGGACCCGCGACCCCAACCTTGGCAAGGTTGTGCTCTACCAACTGAGCTATTTCCGCAACTTTCCTCTTTATCAGAGGAGCACCTCTCTTAATGCGGTTGCAAAGGTACTGCTTTTTTCGAAACCTGCAAACTTTTTAGAGGTTTTTTTTTTAGAAAAATGCGATTTTTCTTGTTTTGGGGGTGTTTTTGGGGGATCTTTAGGCACTTTTACCTCTAATCCATGCGTTTTTTATAGTCTTCGAAACCATATTCACGTAGAATCTCAAGATGGCCATCTGTATGCAAAAGTGCTAACGAAGGATGGTTTATACCATTAAACATGTTTGTTTTTACTGTTGTATAGTGCAACATGTCTTCAAAAATGATGTTCTCTCCCATTTGCAATTCATGATCAAACTGCCAAAGTCCCATAAAATCTCCACTAAGGCAAGAATTTCCTCCTAATCTATATACATTATCATATATATGCGCGCGTACATTATTATTAGATTGCACATCATTATTACCTTCAGCATCTTCTTCCAAAACTTTTGCACCACGAACAGCTGGCATATATGGCATTTCAAGGCAATCAGGCATATGACAGGTGAAACTTACATCAAGAATAGCTGTACGAATACCATGATCTTCTACAACATCCACAACTTGAGATACTAAAGGACCAGTTTGCCATCCAAAAGCACTACCTGGCTCAAGAATAACTTTCAGATTAGGATAACGACTATGGAATCCATTTAATAAATTAATAAGGTATTCCACATCGTAACCCTTACGAGTCATAAGATGACCTCCACCAAAATTAATCCATTTCAATTGTGGAAACCATTTCGAGAATTTCTCTTCAATATGGACAAGTGTTCGCTCAAAGACGTCTGCCCCACTCTCGCAATGACAATGACAATGAAATCCTTCGATGTCAGCAGGCAATGTCTCTGGAAGTTTATCGGAAGTAATACCAAAACGTGTGCCTGGTGCACATGGATTATACAAATCTGTACCAACCTCGCTATACTCAGGATTTATACGAACTCCTATGGTAATGTTTGGATTAGCAACCTTGGCAATACCGTGAAAACGTTCATATTGCGAAAAAGAATTGAAAGTGAGATGACTTGAACAACGAGCAATATGTTCTATCTCGTCGGCTGTATATGCAGGCGAGTAAGTATGTGTGGGTGCACCAAAAAGTTCGTAGCCTAGGCGAGCTTCGTTGAGCGAACTTGCAGTAGTTGAAGAAATATACTCACGAAAAATAGGAAATGTTTTCCATAAAGCATATGCCTTAAAAGCAAGAATAATTTCAACATTTGCACGGTCGGCAACTGATTTTATAAGACTAAGGTTACGACGGAGTAATTCCTCCTCTAAAACATACATAGGAGTATGAATGTTATCGAAAGTGTACTTGTTTACAATCATATTACAATTATTTTGTGCAAAGTTAGCTTTTTATTTCCGTAATAATTGCAAGTTTGCAATAAAATTCCTACATTTGCATTTGAAAACAAAACAAACGATGAAGCTCGTAATAATGACTAAGTCCACTTTCTTTGTGGAGGAAGACAAAATATTGACTACGCTCTTCGATGAGGGTATGGACAACTTGCATCTTTTCAAGCCTAGTTCATCTCCTCTATACTCCGAGCGTTTGCTGTCTCTTATACCAGAGGATTATTACAACAAGATCACTGTTCACGAACATTTTTATCTGAAAAATGAATATGATTTGGCTGCAATTCACATAGATGATCCAAACGCAGCTATTCCTAATGGATATAAGGGAAAATACAGCAGAACATGTACGGACTTGTCGATGCTGAAGGAAATGAAGAAGAAATCGAGATATGTTTTTCTAAAAAATATCTTCGACTGTATAGAATTCAACAACGAAAAGCAATCATTCTCTTTGAACCAATTGGAAGATGCTGCCGACAAGGGACTTATTGATAAGCATGTATATGCATTGGGTGGTATGGACCTTGAAAACATTAAATTGGCTAAACAACTTGGTTTTGGTGGCGTAGTAGTATGTGGAGATTTGTGGAGCAGATTTGATATTCATAATCAATCTGATTTTAAAGATCTAATAGCCCACTTCGAAAAACTTCGCAACGCAGCAAAGTAGTAATAATATTACACTACAGTTGGAATTCAAACTTAGACTGAAACATTTATTATATACAATCCTTAAGAAAAATGAGTGACAAGAACTCTTTTTTGGTATTCTCTGGTACTAACTCGAGATACCTTGCAGAAAAAATCTGCGCTAGTTTAGGTTGCCCACTGGGTAACTTGGTAGTCACCAGATTCTCAGATGGTGAGTTTGCTGTGTCCTACGAAGAGTCTATCCGCGGTAGAGATGTATTCTTGGTGCAGAGCACATTCCCTAACTCTGACAACTTGATGGAATTGCTCCTAATGATTGATGCAGCTAAACGTGCATCGGCAAGAAACATCATTGCCGTAATTCCTTATTTCGGTTGGGCACGTCAGGATCGTAAGGACAAGCCAAGAGTTAGCATCGGTGCAAAACTCGTTGCTGACTTGTTGAGTGCTGCAGGCATTGACCGTTTGATTACAATGGATTTGCATGCAGACCAGATTCAAGGCTTCTTCGATGTTCCTGTTGACCACTTGTATGCTTCTGGAGTTATCCTTCCATATCTTCAGAGCTTGCACCTCAAGGACTTGGTTATCGCTTCGCCTGACGTTGGCGGTAGTAAGCGTGCCAATACATTTGCTAAGTATCTTGGTTGTCCATTGGTATTGTGCAACAAGACAAGAGCTAGAGCTAATGTAGTTGCAACAATGCAGATTATTGGTGATGTAAAGGGCAAGAACGTAGTAGTAGTTGACGACATGGTTGATACAGCTGGTACTATCACAAAGGCTGCCGATATCATGAAAGAGGCTGGTGCTCTTAGCGTTAGAGCTTGTGCTTCACACTGCGTGATGAGCGGTCCTGCTTCTGAAAGAGTACAGAATTCTGCTCTTGAGGAGATTGTCTTCACTGACTCTATCCCATATTCACTCCGCTGTGCAAAGGTTAAGCAACTTTCTGTTGCTGACATGTTTGCTGAAACAATCCGTCGCGTTGTTAACAACGAGAGTATTAGTTCACAGTACTTGGTATAATTGAATTATTATAGCTAATAAGCTATAGCTAAATAGATAAAACGCCATTCGATTCCTATATATATTTAGGAAATTGAATGGCGTTTTTTTATTTCTAACTATTAATAATATCACTAAATTAATAGAAAGATAAAGGGGCATGCTGTGAAAAACAGCATACCCCTTTAGAATTATGTATCAAAAGACTGAATTATGCATTTGGAAGTGCAAACCACTTAACATAGCAGAAGTCCTGACGATGTGGGAGGTTAGCATTCTTTGGATACATACGAACAGCACTCTTCAAGTTGCCAGCTACATCAGGTGTAACTTTACCCTCGAAGATATAGTTGTTGCCTTCGTGACCTACAACCTCAAGAGGACGGATATTGAATACACGCTCCTCGCCATCCTTATCGGTACGGATGCTTACAAGCTCAAGACCTACAGCATCTGACAAACCTTGCTCGTTGATAACGTAACGGATAGTGTATGTCTCACCTGTCTGAGCACCTGTTGCAGGAATGTTCCAAGATGCAGACTCTACATTGATAGCATCCCAACGCTCAGCAACAGCTTCCTTCCACTGTGCAATGTCCTTAGCCAACTTGTTGTTGTTTGCAGAAAGCTCGTGGAAACGAGTTGCCTCCTTGCAATAGAACTTATCATAGTAGTCGTCGAGCTGACGCTTCATTGTATAGTGAGGTGCAATTGTTGCAATAGAGTTCTTGATAACCTTAATCCATCCCTCGCTATAGCCCTTCTCATTCTTATCATAAAAGAGAGGAACAATTTCGTTCTCGAGCAAACCATAGATTGTTGCAGCATCAAGCTGATCCTGATAACCCTGGTTCTGATATGTACGCTTCTCGGTAAGAGCCCAACCTGCGCCCTTGCGATAGCCCTCAAGCCACCAACCATCAAGTACAGAGAGGTTTACAACACCGTTCATCTCAGCCTTCTCACCAGATGTACCAGATGCCTCAAGAGGACGAGTTGGAGTATTCATCCAGATATCAACACCAGATACAAGACGACGAGCAAGCATGAAACCGTAGTCCTCAAGGAAGATAATCTTGCCAAGGAACTCAGGACGCTGGCTTATCTCATAGATCTTCTTGATCAAGCCTTGACCTGCACCATCAGCAGGGTGTGCCTTACCTGCAAAGAGGAACTTAACAGGACGCTCTGGGTTGTTAACGATCTTAGAAAGACGCTCAAGGTCTGTGAAGAGAAGGTGAGCACGCTTGTAAGTAGCAAAACGACGACAGAAGCCAATGAACAAAGCATTAGGAGTGATGCTCTCAAGGAGAGAAACTACATGTGAAGGATCACCCTGGTTCTTTAACCATGTCTCACGGAACTGCTCACGGATATAATCAACGAGCTTGTTCTTAAGAGTCATACGAGTATTCCAGATTTCCTCATCAGCTACACCATAAATAGCCTCCCAAATTTTCTGGTTGCTCTGGTCGAACATAAAGTTCTTATCAAAGTACTTGCCATATACGTTCTTCCATTCTGTAGCAGCCCAAGTTGGGAAGTGTACACCATTGGTAACATAATCAACATGGTTCTCCTCAGGATAGTAACCCTTCCAGATAGAAGAGAACATCTTCTGGCTAACCCAACCATGAAGCTTACTTACACCATTTACTTCCTGGCAAGTGTTGCAAGCGAATGTTGACATACAGAAACGCTCTGAATGATCGTCAGGGTTTGTACGACCCATACCGATGAACTCATCCCAAGAAATGCCAAGCTTAGCAGGGTAACCACCCATATACTTACCAAACAAGCCCTCGTCGAAATAGTCGTGACCTGCTGGAACTGGAGTATGTACGGTATAGAGTGAAGAAGCACGAACGAGCTCCATAGCCTGGTTGAATGTCAAGCCCTCATCGATGTAGTCGCAAAGACGCTGGAGGTTACAAAGAGCAGCATGACCTTCGTTGCAATGATAAACATCTTTCTTAATACCAAGTCTCTTCAACAAGAGCATACCACCGATACCAAGAAGAATCTCCTGCTTCAAGCGGTTTTCCCAATCACCACCATAGAGAGAGTGAGTGATAGGCTTGTCGAATTCTGAGTTCAAATCGTTATCTGTATCAAGAAGATAAAGTTTTACACGACCTACGTTAGCAACCCATACAGAAGCGTGAACCATATAGTTTGTATAAGGAACATCAATAACGAGAGGATTACCATTCTCGTCATAAACACGCTCTACAGGAACCTGGTTGAAATTCTGTGCCTCGTACTTAGCAATCTGCTGGCCATCCATGCTCAAAGTCTGAGTGAAATAACCATAACGATATAAGAAACCTACAGCACACATATCAACATTACTGTCAGAAGCTTCCTTTACGTAGTCACCTGCAAGCATACCAAGACCACCAGAATAGATCTTCAATGCTGAGTGAATACCATACTCCATACAGAAGTAAGCTACAGATGGACGAGTTGCATCTGGCTTAACATCCATGTACTCACGGAATGACTTATATACAGAATTGATACGCTTCATAAGAGCCTTATCCTTTACGATTTCTTCTTTACGCTCATAGCTGAGACGCTCAAGAAGCAATACAGGATTGTGCTTTACTTCTGAATAAATTGTTGGCTCCAAATCTCTGAACAAGTCTCTTGCTTCAAAGTTCCAAACCCACCACAAGTTGTGAGCAAGTTCGCTCAAGCACTTCAACTCTTCTGGAAGACTTGATTTAACAACGAGCTCACGCCATTGTGGCTCGCTTACGTAATCTGCTTTAATTTTCATAAGAAATAAATATTTAATGATATGTTATTTTCTAAGTTCTGCCTTACGGAGTGCAAAGTCATAAGCATCCTCATAGTATGTTATAAACTTGCTCCACAAAGCTTTTTTAGATAGTTTATCTGCATTTGAGCGTGAACGCTTCACCTGTACATCATCAAAAGATGCAAACTTAACAACTGTATCTTTAATAGCATCAGCTACTTCTGAATAGTTATAGTCTGTACGATGAATAACTTCAACTCCATCTTCAATATTGCAATTAGATCCCTTAACACTATTAGCCCATAAGCCAAAACCTGCTAAATCTGTAGTGATACATGGCACCTTAAAAGCAACAGCTTCAAGAGGAGTATAACCCCAAGGTTCATAGTATGAAGGATATACGCAAAGGTCATTTGCCAAAACCACATCATAATATGAAAGGTTCAGTATTCCATCATCTCCAGTAAGATAGCAAGGCACAAATACAACCTTAACCTTATCATCTGCAGCATTGTGCATTCCAAGGTAGTTCATCATACCAAGAACCTTATCTTCATTCATATTGTTAAGCCAATGAGTAAGCATTGGATATTCCAAAGGAATATCACCATTACCATTAGCTAATCTATCCAACAAATCCTGACGTGGATTACCAACCCAAGCAGGCACCTCAATAAAGGCGACAATATTCTTATCAAGACGATTATCAAAACGTAAACGATTCATTGCTTCAATGAATACGTCAATTCCCTTATTACGGAATTCATAACGTCCACTTGTAGCAATAATCAATGCATCGTCACCTATGGTAGAACCTGTCAGACAACTTGCGACTTCCAATAATTTCTTTCTTGCCTCTTTACGCTTCTTAGTAAAAGCTGCTCCACGAGGAACAAAGTCATTTTCAAAACCATTAGGAAGAACAAAATCAACAGGCTTATCCATCAATTCTGCACATTCCTTAGCAGTAATCTCACTAACAGTAGTAAAACAGTCAACATTCAAAGCTGTTTGTTTCTCAATAGAATGCTTACTCTGCATATTAAGTTCCTCTGCCATTTGATCACCATTATATGCAAACAAATAATCATACAATGGCTTATTATTACCAGCAATACTACGACCAATGCTTGTAGCATGGGTAGTAAAGATAGTTGCAATTGCAGGAATCTTATGATTAATATACAAAAGTCCTAAGCCGGTCATCCACTCATTACCATGGTAAACGACCTTCTTAGTTATATCGAGATAAAAATTATAGAAACTCTCAACAACTAAACCTGCAGCATATGAGAACATAGATGCTTCATCATAATCTCCATAAGAATGAAGACTATCCACATGATATAATTCCCATAAACGAGAATAAATATCATCCTTTTGCTCATAAAAACAATTGAAATCTACAAGAATAGCAATTGGAGAACCAGGGATTGTCCAACGTCCAATTTTAAGTTTCAAACATGTGTTAGCTAGAGATTTTCTCCACTCTGTAAAAAGAGTTGTATCTTCATCAAAATAAGGGCAAGGTTTCTCACCCCAGCAATCTGGACCTATAAATATCACACGGTCTTTCATCATAGATTGCAAAGTGTTTGCTCGTGAAGAGAGAACTGTATATATACCTCCTACTTTATTACAAACCTCCCAGCTCGATTCAAAAATGTAGTCTGGAACTAATTTATTATTATCCATATATTATTATATTTCAACGCCACAAAGGTAATATAAAAAATCTAAAAAACCAATAATGGAATCAATTATTTTCATAAAGAGCTATATTTCTTGACTTTAAATAAAATTAGAAAGAGAAAAAGAAAAAAGGTAAAAGTGTAAAAAAGGGATTAAGTATATATAAACGAAAAGAGCTCCGAAGACTTTCGTCCTCGAAGCTCTCTGTGAAAGAAGGCGGTTACCTACTCTCCCGCATTGCATTGCAGTACCATCGGCGCAAGTGGGCTTAACTTCTCTGTTCGGAATGGGAAGAGGTGGAACCCCACCGCAATAGCCACCTAAAATTTCCTTTATACTCTTTTTCAAGCATAATGACTATCGCACACAAGCAATAACTGTACAGTGGAACACTGCAACTGAAGCATGGCACTCGGCTAAAGATTTCGGGCAATTAGTAGTGCTCGGCTTTGACATCGCTGTCTTTACACCTGCACCCTATCAACGTCATCGTCTTTGACGACCCTTATGAGGAGTTCTAATCTTGCGGCTGGCTTCGCACTTAGATGCATTCAGCGCTTATCCATTCCAGACTCAGATACCCAGCGGTGCACCTGGCGGCACAACTGGTAAACCGGAGGTCTGTCCATCACGGTCCTCTCGTACTA
>OJMJ01000144.1_pt1 | contig 37434 bp, 30 predicted proteins | sample 1597181 | NCBI WGS metagenome assembly OJMJ01 (sample SAMEA2452126, study PRJEB22498) | human gut metagenome | biome: human feces; feature: human gut; material: feces | place: Australia | collected 2012
TAGTGGGAATAGTGGGCTGTCTCTTCTTTGGGGGAGGCGGTTTGTGGGTATTGTATAATGATTACAAGTGGCAAAGGGGCCGTAGAGACGAGGAGGGATAAAGATTCGTAAGTAATAAATACAAAAAATCCCCTGATGAACTCCGATGGGGGAGATTTCATCAGGGGATTCTCTTTTAATTTTTCTCTTTTATCTGATTTCTCTGTTGATTTCGCCTGCTTCGCTATAGCCTTCCAGCATCTTGGCGCTGGTGATAGGTTTGCGGGAACAGTAGTTGAAATCTACCTTCTTATAGCCTTGGCTTGAGCGCCAGCGGATGGTGAGCTTCACCGTCTTGCCGTTGGTGTCTGGCAGTGCATCGTTGAGATTGAAGGCTACCAGGGCATCACGCCAGTAATTCTGAGGGTCGCCGTTTACGTTATGACGAAGCTCTACCTCGTATGGATTCTCTGGGTTTACACCGGTAAGGAGATTGATGTAATGTGTACTCATGCCACCCCAAAGAGCACGGAAGCGGAGGGTGAGATAGCCATCCTCGGCTACGGTTACCCAATCGCGAACGATATCTACGATGTTGTTGCCGTATTTCTCGCTGTTTTCTGTATCAGAAGTGAGTGATGGTACCGGTTTCTTGGTCAGGATGCTGTCTATCCAGTTGACATGCACTACCTGATTGTACTGGTCGCTCTTCTCATTGGTTGAAGAGTAGTTGACGAGTGCACGTACCTCCTTGCCGCCGAAAACGGTAGACTTGAGGTTCTGGGCGAGCAGGGTGGTGTTGTCATCGAGCTGCAGGTAGCAGGCGTCGCCATTCTGCTTGACTGTGACCAGGGCATTTGGTAATACCTGGCTCCAATCGGTATCGTCATCGTCATTGCATGACTGGAAGGTGAAGGCCGACAGCAGCATGGCTACAGCCAATCCGATTTTCTTGAAATTAATTTTTCTCATACTTATTGTTCCTTTCTTGTTTTATTTCTCTTTTCTGATGATAAAATAAGAAAGGAACGGAAATCTTGCTTCTAATTTAGAAAAAGATTGTTAAAAGTAATAGGGCTACCGATTGTTGCAGTATAGTAGACAGTGGCTTTTTACGGAAAAAGATTCTTTTGCGTTAAAAAACTTGCATTATTTCTTGCTTTGTATTACTTTTTTTTATATATTTGCAATCGAAAGTAATTCTAAGAGCAAATAGAAGAAAAGTAATAACCTTTTAATATTTAAGCGTATGAAGCGACTGATACAATTTCAACTCATGCTTGTTTTGTTGCTCGTTTGTGGACAGGCAACTATTCAAGCTAAGCGAATCAGCCAATGGCAGGCTCAACAGCAAGCCTACAGTTTCTGGGGAAAGCAGATGCCTATGAAGGCAAAGGCTAAGAGCAGAGTGGTCTCAACAGCATCTCTCTCTACTCTGGGAAATGATTCCTACTATGTTTTTAATAATGATGCCGGTGGATTTGTCATTATTGCCGGCGATGATGCGGTGGCACCTGTTTTGGGTTATACCTCAACGGGGGCGTTTGATGCTAACAACTTGCCTGAGGGTTTGAAGGATTTGCTGAAGAGCTATGAGCAGCAGATTGCTGCATTGGGTAAAAACTATAAGGCAAATGCTACTTCGACAAGAGCCGAATTTACTGGAGAAAAACTGCTGAATACGGCGAAATGGAACCAGGTGGCTCCATTCAACAAGTATACTCCGAATAATTATGTAACGGGATGTGTGGCTACAGCGGGTGCTATTGTGATGAAACATCATGGCTATCCTGCAAAGGGCGTTGGAAGCCATTCCTATACCTGGAATGGACAGAACCTTACTGCAAATTTTGAGCATGATTATGACTGGGCCAATATGCCTGTCAGGTATACTGGTGATAATGATGCGGCATTTGATGGTGTTGCCAGACTGATGTCTGACCTGGGTATTGCTGTGAATATGCAATATGCCAATGGAGGAAGTGCATCTGCTTTGGAAGACCTGGTAACTGCTCTGAAAAAGTATTTCGGTTATAGTAAGTATGCCAGACTTCTGACAATGAAGGATTTGGGCGCAGAAGTCTGGAACGGCAGATTGCGTGCCGAGATTGATGCCAACCGTCCGATTCTGTATGCAGCCTCTGATGCCAATGTAGGAGGTCACTCCTTTGTGATTGATGGCTATAAGGATGAAAGCTTCAGCGTAAACTGGGGTTGGGGTGGATATTGTGATGGATTCTATCGCATCGGTGCCCTCAATCCTGAAGCTGACGGAAAGCCTCTGGGAGATCAGTACAATTCATCTCAAGCAGCCGTATTTGCGCTTCAGCCTTCTGACGGTAAGGAAGTCCTTTCTAATCTGGGATTCATCAAGGTTGATGGTTATCTGGAAACGATGAATATGAATGTTACTGATGTAAAGGCTGGTAAATCAACGCTTCTCTTTACTTTACCTATCTTGGCACAAGGTGAGAAAGAGTTTACGGGAGAAATTGCGGTAGCTTTGAAGAATGCTGCAGGCGAAACACGTGAAGTCTTTGCGCCACTCAAGTTTAATCTTCCTGTTGGATATTATACTCAGGGAACGTCGGTCGGTGGTGCTTGTTCTGTGGATGCCCAAGAAGGTGACTATTTGGCAGTTGTATCTAAGGAAGATGGTACTGACGAGTATGTTGAAATCTATGGACCTGATATGACGGAAGTACATGTGCCTGCTACAGGATTCCAACCTCGTACCTTTGAAGTGAAGGCAGAATTGGGGAGAAGGGGCTGAGTTTATAGAGGCTTCAAGTTCATATAATTTGAATCACAGATTTTATAATGGCAAACCATTGCAGGGCTGTCCTTATTATTTCGACGTAAAGATAGATGAGGGTATAGCTAAGAGTTTTATAGAATTGGATGGCAAGAGTGTTCCTACTGTATCATTTACTAATGGGGTTACATTCTATGCTATATCTCCAGGTATAAAACCTGTTTATAACCTGGTAGTTAAAACCTATCGCACTTATGAGGAAAAGACTGTTGAGGTGACTTTAGCTGCACCGGGACAGCTGAAGGCAGAGTTGGAAAGTAAGAATCTTGATTATTATGTATATACCAATATAAAGGTAAACGGTGAGATTGACAAGCGCGACTTTGACGAATTGAACAGCTATCCTTTTACAGGCATCGACTTGAGTAATGCCAGGGTGGTGGCTTATGATACCTATTCTGCCAATATGATTCCTAAGAATGCTTTCTGGAAGAATGCCAATCTGAAGCACTTCAAGATGCCGGCTGGTGTGAATACTCTTGGTGTAAATGCGTTTAGAGAATCAGGATTGGTAGAAATTGACCTGCCGGAAACTATCCGGGAGTTCGGATTGAATACTTTCTGGGGATGCCATTCTTTAGCTGATGTCTATATGCGTCATAAGGAGGTTCCTTCTTGGATAAGTTGGTGCGTATTCTATAACAAGGGCAACAAGGTAAGCCGTACGCTGCACCTTTATCCTGGAAGTAAGGAAAAATATCAGGCTTATCAGTATACTCAGAACTGGATAGTCAACTTTGACAATATCGTAGAAGACCTGGTAGTAACAGGTATCAATTCTGCTACTTTGGATAATGAGACTACCAAGTCGGCATTGTATGACCTCAACGGTCGCAGAATACCAAATGTTCCATCTAAGGGTATCTATATCCAGAATGGAAAGAAGATAATCAGAAAATAATTATTTCTGAAGATTAATCAATTAAACAATAGAAAAGTCCCCTGGTGCCGCAAAGCATCAGGGGACTTTTTTTATCACTACTCATTTATCACTGCTCACTATTAAAAGTAATAGGTGCAGCCGATTGTAGCAGCACGGTTGCCAAAGTGCTGGCTGGCAATATCATGGAATCTGCCTTCCAGGGTAAGGTGCTTGCCGATATTCTTGTAGACTCCTACTTCCGCATAGAGATTGGCAGGGGTATAGGCAGGAGTAGCAGTATGACGGTAAGTACACCAGATGAGATTAGAGGTGAGACGCCAACCGTCTGGCAGAGTAAGCTGAGGAGCCAACTTGAAGACGGCAAAATTGTGATAGCTTGTATCTCTTAATGATGTCTCTTCCACTGGTGTTTCTGCCCGTTCCCAGAAGTAATTGAAGCCAGCGGTAAGGCGAAGGATGCCAGTATGCCAGAAGGCGGTGGTTCCGATGCCTAATGTGTTGTCGTGGTTGTTGTCTATCAGATGCTGGTGAATGTTCTTCACCGAGGTGCTGACCACGAGATTCGGCTTGCTGTAGGTATACTTCAACTCCATAACATTGGCAAGACTATTCCTGATATCGTTGGTATAGGTTGGCTTCCATGTGCCCTCCATATCTCCCGCAGTCACAAAGTCGCCAAATTCCGGATTGAAGATGCGGCGGCAGAAGGTGCCTTGCAGGGTATGACCCGGAGTGAAGGTATAGTATGCACTGAACGAGTAGATATGGTTGTGGGTGGTATGCTCCCAGTTGCTGACAGAACTGATCTGTTTAGGACGGAAATTGATGATGCGGTATCGCTCACCAGCCATGAATCCCCACTTGCCGATATTGTAATCCAGCTGGACATAGAAATCCTCGTAGTTGGAATGGTTGATGTAATCAGCAATGCAATTCTTCTCGATAGACAAACCGCCCTCAAAACCTGCTGTAATCCAAAGGTCTTTGGTGAAGACCGGAGTGGCATATTCTACCACCGCAAACGGATAGGTGGAGTGGTTCTGGTAAGGGAAGGTTTGGCTTTCTTCCTGGGTTCTGCCATTGTCGCTGATATGTTCTGCACCCAAGGTGAAGAGGATGCTGGAACCATTCTCGCCGAGTGTCCGGGTATAGTCTGCCTGCAGATGATAGGCACGTACGTATTCGGCTGGTGAATGGGTGAAATGATTGCGGGTATAGGTCTGCATCGCATCCACTTCGAGTATGTCCTTGCTGGTTGGAGTCCAGAGCACATTGAGTTTGGCTCCCTCATGCGAGTAATGGTTGATGGTATTGGAACTCTGGTTCTGATAAGCATCCTTATCGCTATTGGAGGTGCGTTGGAAGTTGCCTTCTACGTGGCTGAGGATGCGCAGGTCATCCTGCTGGCTCAGAACGCTGACGATTCCCTTGCCACCGCCGTAGGTATCACCAAATAGCCCCGCTCTTCCGCTCACACCGTTTTCGCCCTTGCGGAGGGTGATGTCGATTACTTTCTTCAGACTGCTGCAGCCCTTCATCACTTCTGCATTCTGGCAAACCTTGATGCTCTCTATCTCGCGAGCCTTGAAATGGTGGAGCAGGGTTGCATAATCGAGTCCGTATTCCTGGTTGTCGATACGGATGACGAACTTGCCATATTGGTTGGCAAAGGGATCACCACCGATGATGTTGTTGCCATCGAGGCTGATTACCTCAGGACACATCATCAGAACATCGAGGAGAGATTCTTCGCCAGTAAGTTCCATCTCTGAAACGTGCATGATGTATCTGTCGCCAATATGTTCTATCGGGGCCGCGGTCATCTGGGGCAATGAGCTGCCAAGAAAACCAGCCAGACACATCAGGCGGGTATTTTTAAGAAGACTGTTTAATATCATATATAATAACTATTTAAGTTTTTTCGACTTGCAAAGATAGCGCAAAAATAGGAAATAGCGAAATTTTTCCCTAACTTTATGGTTCTTATCATGAAAAAATCAAGAAAACAGCAGTGTAATCAGCGGAATGGTGATGATGCTGCCCAGGGTGGTGATGAAAGTCATCTCAGTGATGAGCGATGGATTGCGACCGTATTTCAGGCAGAACATGGTGCCGAAACTGGCTACAGGCATCGCTATGACTACCGTATTGATATTGTTTACCAAATCGTTGACGCCACACGCCTTGAACAGGAAGTAGATGCTCAGCGGAACCACTGCTAGGCGGAGAACAGAAGAAATGTATACCTTCGGACTTCCGATAATCTCTCTGACTGGAAGCTTTGCCATGGAAGAACCGATAATCATAAGGGCTGCTGGAACCGTAACGTTGCCTACCATCGTTACTGGGCGGGCAATGATATCGGGGGTATGTACGCCCAATGCTACCAGGATGGCTGCCAGCAAGGCTGCCAGCAAGGCTGGACTCACCAATACCTTAGGATTGAACTGCTTGATGCTGTATTCGCCCTTGATGAGCATCACACCTGCCGTAAAGATAAAGAAGGTGTTGGGCATATTGAGCAAGGCTGCATAAAAGATGGCCTTAGGACCGAAGATGCTCGATACGATAGGGTATCCGATAAAGCCCACGTTGGCAAACATCAAGGCGAAGCCTATCATACCCTGGTCGTCATGGTTCTTGGTGATGAGGCGCGGTACCCAGAAGCCAAATACCAATAATAATATATAGGTAAGGAAACCGACTCCTAAAAGTGGGAGGATGAGCGTGCGGTCGGGCAACTCATCCCCCATTACCGATGACAGCACCAGCAGTGGACAGGTTATGTCCACTACGATGCTGGATAGTTTCTTGTCAAATTTGTCGCCCATATAGCCTAACTTGCAGGCGACATAGCCTAAAATTACGATGATGAACAATACCACCATCACTTCTAAATTCTGCATTATCCTGAAAATCTATACCTTAATTTATCTATAATCTCTTTAATCTATGAATCTCTTGGTGATGTCTCCATAGTTTTCTATACGGCGGTCGCGGAGGAATGGCCACCAACGGCGTACATCCTCACTGTGCTTGAGGTCGATGTCAACAACCAGGCTTTCTTCTTCCTGATCGCTTGCACGGTAATGGAGTTCACCCTGAGGACCAGCAACAAAGCTACTGCCCCAGAACTGGATACCTCCTGTCTGTTCGCTAGGATCAGGTTCAAAGCCTACTCGGTTTACGGCAACGACAGGCAGACCATTGGCTACCGCATGACCACGCATCACGGTGGTCCAGGCTTCGCGCTGTCGCTGCTGCTCTTCCGGTGTATCATAGGTTGCATAACCGATGGCTGTAGGATAGATGAGCATTTCTGCTCCCTGCAATGCCATGAGTCGGGCTGCTTCCGGATACCACTGGTCCCAGCAAACCAAAACACCCAGTTTGCCTACTGAAGTCTGGATAGGACGGAAACCGAGGTCGCCAGGGGTGAAGTAGAACTTCTCGTAATAGGCTGGATCGTCTGGGATATGCATCTTGCGATATTTGCCTGCGATACTGCCATCCTTCTCGATAACGACAGCCGTGTTGTGATAAAGTCCTGGTGCTCTGCGTTCAAAGAGTGAGGTTACGATAACCACTCCGAGATCTTTCGCCAGTTTGCCATAGAATTCTGTTGACGGACCAGGGATTGGCTCTGCGAGATTGAAGAGCTCAACATCTTCTACCTGACAAAAGTAGAGGGAATTGTGAAGCTCTTGAAGAACGATGAGATCCGCACCGCGGTGGGCAAGGTCGATAATGCCCTCAGCGAGGCGGGTTTTGTTGTTGGCTATATCTGCCGTATTATGTTGTTGTAAAATACCGAGTTTCATTTACTTTTTTTGCTTTATTTACTTTGAACTTCTTTACTTTGGACTTTAGATTTCGAACATCTATCTTTATGCCCAACCCTTTATGTCTGCCACTGGGCAGCCTCCGGATAATCATTTCTATCTCCTTTCAGGGCTCCTTCTGGCAATTGCATGGTGAGGCAGTGGATGCTGCCATGCTGGCGAATGATGGTTCGGGAATCTACACCGATGATGTCTCTGTCAGGGAAGGCAAGTTGTATCTGCTTGCGTGCCTCCTCGTCCTTCGCTGGCTGATTATAGGTTGGATATATCACAGCCTTGTTCAGAATCAGGAAGTTGGCATAAGTGGCAGGCAGGCGGTCGCCCTTGCTGTCCTTGTCTGTAGTCAGGCGGTCACCCTCATCAAAGATTGGGTCTGGCATCGGGAGCTTGAGCAGTCGATACGGGTATCCTTCCCAGGTGAAAAGCGACTGAAGCTGCTTTTCAAGTGCCTGGAAGTCTTCATATTGCTCATCTTCCGGGTCATCACACCCTACATATAATAAGGTGTCGTGAGGAGCCACTCTGACGATGGTATCAATGTGACCATCTGTATCATCACCGATGAGATTGCCATGATCCAGCCATACCACTCTCTTGAGATGGAAGAAAGTCTTGAGCAGATGATCGATGCTGTCATGGCCGAGCGGCTGGTTGCGATGAGGAGCCAGCAGACACTGTGAGGTGGTAAAGAGAGTGCCTTTACCGTCACTTTCTATGCTGCCACCTTCCAGTACAAACCCCTGATGGTTTTCCATGTCGGCATTGAAGGCTGCCATATAGTATAGCTTCAGATTGATGGCATTGTCTTTTTCCCATCTGAACTTCTCGCCCCAACCGTTGAATTTGAAGTCGAGCATACGGATTGGCACCATCCATGTGTTTTGCTTTTTCCGCAAAACCATCGTAATAGGGCCGTGGTCACGTGCCCAGGTATCATTGCTCTCTACCTCGTAGAGATGTATACGGTTCATTTGCTCCTGATTCAGATGGTTTTCCAGCAGGAGCTGGATACCAGTCACGTCGGGTGTAGCTACAAGCAGATGCTCATAGCGGGTAATGATGTCTGCCAGTTCCAGATAAGTCTGGCTTATCTCTGGCAGGTAGGGCTTCCAATCGGTGCCCGCATGTGGCCATGTCAGCATGATGGCACTTTGTGGCTCCCATTCTGCTGGGAGTGCGAAATCGCAAGGCAATGTGGATTGATACATAAGCTGTACTTTTTAGTCAAATTCCAAGCTTGGCTTTTTGGGCTCGGCTTTTTATCTGTTTTTTTTGTTATTTCTAATATGTTTGCAAAATTAATAAAAAATCTACAACTTCCGAGTATTTTTGTGGAATATTTTATGCAAAAGCAAAAGTTTTTATTAAAAAAGATTAAAGGGAGAGCGGAATAAGGATAAAATCAAGGAAAAATGCTTAACTTTGCAATCTAAAATGATAAAAACAGGCGAAATCCATGTCGGTGGGAATGATAAGCGGGCAGGATGAGTCTTTTAAAACATAATAATAGGAGCGTGAAAATAAAACAGGTAGTTGATGCCCTTGAACATTACGCGCCTCTGCCCTTGCAGGAAGGATATGATAATGCCGGCCTGCAAGTTGGATTGACAGAGGCGGTAGAAATGTCAGGGGCATTGTTGTGTCTTGACGTCACTGAAGAGGTGGTGGAGGAGGCTGTTCAAAAGGGATGTAATCTCATCGTTAGCCATCATCCGCTGATATTTCGCAAGTTGGCGAGAATATCAGATGAAAACTACGTTCAACGTACTGTGCGCAAGGCGATTAAGAACGATATTTCTATCGTGTCGATGCATACCAATATGGATGCTGCGACGGGGGGCGTAAACTTCAAGATTGCTGAGAAGCTGGGACTGGAAAATGTCAGGTTCTTCGGTGGTGAAAAGGAAGTGGACGGAGTGAAAGGCGGAAATGGAGTCATCGGAGAAATCTCGGATGAGGATATTCTGCAAGCTGCTGAGGCTGGCAAACTTTCTGAAGAGGTGAAGAATCACTTTGCTGAAGGAATTGCTGCTGATGACCTGGTGCTGCTGCTTCGTGAAAGATTCGGTGTAGAGTGCGTGCAGTGTAATCAGCTTCTGCGCCGACCAATCCGCAAAGTGGCGCTATGTGGCGGTTCGGGTTCCTTCCTGCTGGAAGAGGCTATCCAGGCTGGAGCTGATGCCTTTATCACGGGCGAGATGAGCTATCATGAATATTTCGGCCATGAGCAGGAAATACAGATTTGCGTCATCGGCCATTATCAGAGTGAGCAGTTCACCAGCGAAATCTTCCGTAGCATTATCCAGGAACAGTTCCCGGAAGCAAAATGCTATATCTCGGAAATTAATACGAATCCAATTATATATTTATAAAATAAGGTTTAAAAATTAGATATACAGAATTATGGCAAAGAAAGATCCTACAGATTTGACAGTGGAAGAGAAGTTGAAGACTCTCTATCAGCTTCAGGTTACCTTGTCTGGCATTGATCAGAATCGTGAGTTAAGAGGTGAGTTGCCTCTCGAAGTTGAGGATTTGGAAGACGAGATTGCTGGTTTGACAACTCGTATTGAGAATATTCAGCGCGAGATGGAGCAGTTTGACCGTGCAGTATCTCTGAAGCAGCAGGAAATTGCTGATGCGCAGGCTAGCGTAGAGCGCTATCATGCTCAGCTCGAGACTGTAAGCAACAACCGTGAGTATGATACTTTGAGTAAGGAAATCGAGTTCCAGGAGTTGGAAATCGAGCTTTGCAATAAGAAGATTCGCGAGGGATTGCAGCAGATTCGTGAGCGTGAGTTCGACTTGCACAAGGCTGAGGAGCAGAAAGCTGACCGCGAGAAGGGCTTGGTAGAGAAGCGTTCTGAACTGGAAGACATCATGGCTGAAACCCGTGAGGAAGAGGAGCGTTTGAAGGAGAAGGCTCTGGAGCTTGAAAAGAAGATTGAGCCACGTTTGCTCGCTAGCTTCAAGCGTATCCGTAAGGGTGCTCGCAATGGTCTCGGTATCGTATACGTACAGCGTGATGCTTGTGGTGGTTGCTTCAACAAGATTCCACCTCAGCGCCAGTTGGATATCAAGATGCACAAGAAGATTATCCCTTGTGAGTACTGTGGACGTATTCTCATCGACCCAGAATTGGCTGGTATCAAGGTAGCTTCTCCTGCTACTGAAGAGAAACCAAAGCGCAAGCGCGCTATCCGTAAGAAGAAGACTGAAGACGGAGAATAAAAAATAGTAAAATAAAAATCGCCCTGAAAGAGTAAAAGCAGCATTTTTCTGGCTTTTACTTTTTCAGGGCGTTTTTTTGTTAGATTCCTCTTGCTTTAAAGATGCGTTCCTTGGCATCGTTTATTTCCTGGAATTTCTTTTCTGCTGCACGGCGTACGTCTTCGCCCAATGCTGCCACCTTGTCGGGATGATGCTTGAGCGCCATCTTGCGATAGGCTGCTTTTACTTCATCATTGGAGGCTTCCGGACTGATGCCGAGTATACGGTAAGCGTCAGCAAGACTGTCTGATGATGAGCCGCTCGCAAGATTGAGCATCTGATCAACGTCTTCTGCTGATAATCCCATGTGGATGGCTACTTCCTTGAGAGCCTGTATCTCAGCTTGGGACACAACACCATCGGCTTGGGCTATCATAACCAGGAAGTTGAGCAACTGAAGGCGTTGTTCGTACATCATATTGGAACGTATCTGATGGCAGCTGTCTTGAATGACGCTGCGATACTGTTGCATGCCAATACGTTTCTGCTGTTCAAAGAGTTTGAGGAGGATTTCTTCTCCCTGCTGTTTGGCTGCTTCGCCAAAATTCTGTCGGAGGAAGTTGCGTACCAGCTCCATCTCTGAATGCATAATCTTACCATCGGCATTGATGATGTATGAGGAGAGTACGAGGAGCGAGAACATGAATGAGTTTCGCTCTCCCTCATAGTTTCGGCGTTGCCCGCTGTAGGCTTCATAGGCATTGCTATATTCCCGGTTGTTGTATCCCTCCTTGTTTACCTCGTCCAGTCCGTGGTCGAAAAGAGAGCCTAGGGCAAAGCCAGCCAGGGCTCCAAGAGGGCCGGCGGTGATGAAACCGAGAAATCCGCCTATCCATTTTCCTGCTGCCATAAAAATATCGGTATTTATGAAAGGAATTCTCTTTCTGAATAGAGAAACCGTTCTTTTTTAATTGAAAAGAAAATGTCCTTCTCTCGTGTCGTCTTGAGCAGAAGGACAATTTACTGTATCTTTATGAATATTCCTCTTTAGTTGTTGAAATAATAGAGGAATGATGCGATTCCTGAGAGGGCAGGCTTGCGCTGACCTTCAATCTCAATGCTGAACTTGATGCTGGTCTTACAGATGCCACGAAGGTTCTGGATGTCGTGGAGGGTAGCAACAAGGCGAACACGTGAACCTGTGATGACTGGCTGGCCGAAACGCATCTGGTCCATACCGTAGTTGACGAGCATCTTAAGGTTGTTTACCTCCAGAATCTGCTGCCAGAGATAAGGCAATACTGAGAGGGTAAGATAACCATGAGCGATAGTGCTGTGGTAAGGGCTCTCAACCTTGGCACGCTCTACGTCTACATGGATCCACTGTGGGTCGAGAGTTGCGTCTGCAAACTTGTTGATACGTTCCTGGTCAATCTGCAACCAGTCTGATTCTCCTAACTTCTCACCGAGGTGAGATGCAAATTCCTCATAGGAATTGATTACTAATTTTGCCATTTTTATCTATTTTGATGTTTATTATTTAATATCTAACATTTAAATAGGCTTGCGCCTTATAAGCTTTGAAGTCTTCACTCTTCATTCTTCACTCTCTTAGTCTCTTCTGAAAATATCGCGAGTATAAACTTTCTCTTCTACATCATCCAGACATTTATCGTATCTGTTGGCGATGATAGCCTGGCTCTGCAGCTTGAATGCATCGAGATCATTTACAACCCGGCTGCCGAAGAAGGTGCTTCCATCTTTCAAGGTTGGTTCATAGATGATGACTTGTGCGCCTTTAGCCTTGATGCGTTTCATCACGCCCTGTATGCTGCTTTGACGAAAGTTGTCGCTGTTACTCTTCATGGTGAGTCGGTATACACCGATGACGCATGATTTCTCTTCTTCCTCGTTATAATTGTTCTGGTTGGCATAGTCATAATAGCCTGCCTTATTGAGCACACGGTCTGCAATGAAATCCTTTCGGGTGCGATTGCTCTCTACAATGGCCTGAATCAGGTTCTCTGGCACGTCTGCGTAGTTTGCCAGCAACTGTTTGGTATCTTTTGGAAGGCAGTAGCCGCCATATCCGAACGAAGGGTTGTTGTAGAATGTGCCGATGCGGGGATCCAACCCTACACCGTCAATGATGGCTTTGGTATCAAGTCCCTTCATCTCAGCATAGGTATCCAACTCGTTGAAGTAGCTTACGCGGAGAGCCAGATAGGTATTGGCGAAGAGTTTTACGGCTTCTGCCTCGGTTAGTCCCATATATAGGGTTTCGATATTTTCCTTGATGGCACCTTCTTGCAAAAGGGCAGCAAAGGTATGGGCAGCCTTGTCTAGTCGTTCATTGTCTTTTGGACGACCAATGATAATGCGGCTAGGGTAGAGGTTGTCGTAAAGTGCCTTGCTCTCCCGTAGAAATTCTGGGGCAAAGAGGATGTTGTTGCAATCCATTTTTTTGCGAATGTTTTCTGTGTATCCTACAGGAATAGTACTCTTGATAACCATAATGGCTTCTGGGTTAACCTCTTTTACCAACTGAATGACTTCTTCTACATGGGATGTATCAAAGTAGTTTTTGACAGGGTCATAGTTGGTTGGGGTAGCAATTACAACGAAGTCTGCATCTTTGTAAGCTGCAGCCCCATCGGTTGTTGCTTTGAGATTCAGCTCTTTCTCGGATAAGTACTTTTCTATGTACTCGTCCTGAATTGGAGAGTGGCGGTTATTGATGAGATCCACTTTTTCTTGAATCACGTCTACTGCCACAACTTCGTGGTGCTGACTCAGGAGTGTTGCTATACTCAGACCAACATAGCCAGTACCTGCCACAGCTATCTTTTTTATATTGTCGTTTGCCATTTTGCTTTATAACCTATATATTAGGTACCTTCAATAATGATGAGTACCCATACATTATTAACTATATTTTTTGCAAAGATAGTATAAAAGAGGGAGACTACAAAAAGAAATGGGATTTTTTATCATAAAATAACCCTCTCAAAATTTGCGAATTTTAGAACGGCTGATTAATTGGCCGTAAATTCGCAAATTTTGAAAGGAGATAATATGTGGCTAAAGTGTCAATAAATCCGAATAGTTAGGGATATCTTCAAGAAATAAATATTTTTTACCGTCATAATCCATCTTACAAATATAGTGCTCCAGACCGTTGCTGACAACCAGAAAGTCAACATGAAGTAGGAGATTGTAGGTCGAGACTTGGTCGAAAACTTTTTGAGTGATGGGAATGTGCGGAGCCTTGTATTCTATAATCATTCTGGGTTGAAGTTCCCGGGAGTAGAGAACACTGTCAGCACGCAAAACTTTATCGCCACATTGCAGCTGGATCTCATTGGCGAGTAGGGCAGCAGGGTATCCTTTATGCTCGATAAGAAAGTGGATGAAGTGCTGTCGCACCCATTCTTCAGGAGTGAGTGCGATATATTTTCTTCGTAGAATATCGAGGATTTTTGGTTGCTGCTTAGTACCAGAAATCTTCATTTCGAAAGGTGGTAAATTTAAGCGAATCATTTTTTCTATACCTTATTATATATTATATACTTTTATTTTCTCTACCTTATTATATATGTAGTTCGAATAATTTTTGTATCTTTGCATGCAGAAATGCAGGCTGTAATAACTGGCAAAAAGCGAGAATGGAAAGCCTGCATGATTGCAGCAAGATTGCTTGTGCAAAAGTACAAAAAATAATTCAATGGCAGAAAAGAAAAGTGGAATAAGTTACGAGCAAATCATAAAAGATTTGAAAGCTCGGAAGTTTGCGCCTGTCTATGTTTTGATGGGTGATGAATCTTTTTATATAGATAAGATCTGTGATTTTATCAGTGAAAATGTGCTTAAACCGGAAGAGCAGGATTTCAATCAAACCGTAGTTTTTGGCGCTGATGTCAATGCTATGCAGGTGGTTGATATGTGCAAAGGCTATCCGATGATGGCTGAATATAGGGTGGTGGTAGTGAAGGAAGCTCAGAATTTGCGGAATTTGGAACCGCTGGAAAAGTATCTCCTGAATCCTGTAAAAACAACAATTCTTGTTTTGTGTCATAAAAACGGAAGTATTGACCGACGGAAGAAGTTTATTCCGCAAGCTGAAAAGGTGGGAGTGGTCTTTGAAAGCAAGAAGCTTTATGACCGTCAGCTACCTGGTTTTATTGAAACGTACCTCAAGAGTAGGAAATCTACTATAGAACCCAAGGCTACTCAGATGATAGCGGATCATATTGGTGCTGATTTGCATCGTCTTACTTCGGAGCTTGATAAGTTGCTCATTTCTCTTCCTGAGAAAGATCGACGTGTCACTCCTGAGTTGGTGGAGAAGGAAATAGGGGTAAGTAAAGATTTCAATGCGTTCGAACTTCGGAGTGCTATTATAAACCGAGATGTTTATAAGGCAAATCTGATAATAAAATATTTTGACGGAAATCCAAAGAGTGGTTCGCTCTATGCGTTACTCCCAATACTCTTCAGTTATTTCCAAAACTTGATGATAGCTTATTATGCACCTAATAAACAGAATGAAAATGAACTCGCAAAATTCTTGGATTTGCGTGGAACTTGGGCAGTGCGTGATTATATCACAGGAATGAGAAACTATTCTGGCATGAAGGTGATGGAGATTATTGATAAGTTTAAGGAGGTAGATGCGAAGAGCAAAGGTCTCGATAATCCATTTACTTCGGCAGGCGAATTGATGAAAGAACTTATATTTTTTATTCTTCACTAGTTGTGGGGTAGAGTAGGCGAGCTTCTGCTGGGAGTTTTCTCTCGACAGAAGCTCGCTTGCGTTTTCTCTCTTTTGAACCAGGTTAAGCTGAGTAGCTTCCAACTAGCGTTTAGCTTTGTAAATTCTTGCGGAAAGGGGTGTTTTGAGCGGTGAAAATGAGATTTTTCAGGGTTCTGAAAACGTGTTTTTGGGCTCAAAAATGATAAAAAAGGTGATTTTCTAAGCTAGATGGCTATTTCTGGGATTTAGCTCAAATAGTACATAATATATGTGATTATCAGATATTTATGTAAAATAACCCCTTCCATTACTCGCATATTTTCATTCATCCCCTCCTATGGGCTAGAATACGACGAAAATGGAAAAATTTACCATTTTCAGTTGCCTGATAATTGACGTTTGTATTTTTTAAGGTTTATGTTTTGATAGTTTATTAATGTAAATTTACAAAATACAATCTTATATTTTAGTTTATAAATATGAATATTAGAAAACTAAACTCTTTATAAAACGATTTATATTTATAAATATAAATATGAATTCACTGTTTTATATTGGTAAATGTATAAATATTCGTGATAAACATGTAGTTTGTATCTTGTTGTAACCCAGTTGTTTATGAGATTATATTACTCTATAAACCTAGTTTGATATGTTAAGTAATAGGAAAATAACGTATAAAACGTTATATTAATAATGGTTTATATTAGTTATTGATTTATAAATCAGCGAGTTAGATGAAAATATTAAAGAAATGAATTGTTAAATGTTTTGTTTTCGAAGTTGATATTTATAAATGTAAACCTAAAAACCGGAGTAAGGTTTAATAGAATTTTAGATTCGCAAATATAAAGATAAAGTTTAAAAAACTAAAATCTATTGCAAATGTTTGGATATTTCGATTTTTTGTTTTACCTTTGTAAAATCAAACGAAAATGGCGTTAAAAAACGCCTGTTCGGAAATTAAACATAGAAATTAGACATAAGTAAACGATAAAATTTTAGAGTATGAAAGATAGAATCAAACAGCTGATGGATGACCAGCATCTTACTCAGCAAAGCTTTGCTCAGTTGATAGGTAGCACACCTGCAACATTGAGTAATATTTTCAATGGAAAGACCAATCCGTCACTCAGTATTGTGGATGGGATTCATAAGAGTTTTCCTCAGGTAAATGTGTATTGGATACTCTATGGTACTCCTCCTATGTATAATAGTCAGGAGGCTCAGGGGGATGGAAATGAAAGTCTGGCTAATGGTTTAGATCCTATGAATGAAAGCTTAGCAGCGAAAGCAGGAAGCATGACGGGTAGTTCCGCCAGACCTGTAGGTTCTTCTGTAGAAGCTACTCTTGATTTTGGTGCGGCTAGTAGTACTGGCTCCCCTACTTCCCCATCGCTTTTTGAGCAGCCTCAAATGCAAGGTGTAAACCGTACACCTAAAAATATTGCTCAAACGGCGGTAAAGTATGTGGACAAACAACAGAGAAAGATTACTGAGATTCGTATTTTCTATGATGATCAGACTTGGGAGACCTTTGTTCCTAAAAAGTAAAAGTCAGAACTTTCGAATGTGGTTCAAGTACGGCTTGATGATTTAAAAACTTCTTGCTCGTGGCTGTGCCCAAGGTATAATAGAAGTCGTCAAGGCGTCCTGGGTGATTAGAAAAACTGAAAAAAAACTTAGTTTCTTTTCGTTAAGTCAGATTTTTGGTGTACCTTTGCATTTAGAAGTCACGTGTGCATGGTTTATTTGAAAGAATGCAATAGCGTGCATATACATATTATATATAATAAGCATATAAAATTAGCATTAAGATGAAAAAATATGTTCTCGACCTAAAGGTAGTTTCTGTTGAAGCGCTCAGCGATAAGCACGTTTTGATAAAGCTTACCGATGAAAAGCCTTTGCCGGAAATTTTGCCTGGCCAATTTGTAGAAGTAAAGGTAGAGCATTCACCTACCACAATGCTTCGTCGTCCTATTTCCATTAATTATGTGGATCGTGAAAATAATCAACTTTGGTTGCTTGTGGCAATGGTTGGAGATGGCACTCGTCAGCTCGGACAGTTGAAGGCCGGTGATTCTCTCAACTGTATGTTGCCTCTTGGCAATGGTTTTACAATGCCTACCGAAAAGAGTCAGAAATATCTGCTTGTTGGTGGTGGCGTAGGTGTAGCTCCACTTTTGTATTTCGGCAAACTTATCAAGGATTTTGGAGCTGAGGTTGTGTTCCTGTTGGGAGCACGTTCTGCAAAAGATTTGCTTGAACTGGATGAATTTGCTAAGATCGGTAAGGTTTGTATTACTACCGAAGATGGTTCTGCGGGCGAAATAGGCTTTGTGACCAATCATTCGGTTTTGGAGAATGAGAAATTTGATATGATTTCTACTTGTGGTCCTAAGCCGATGATGGTAAGCGTGGCTCGCTTTGCAAAGAAGGCAGGTGTAGAATGTGAGGTCTCTCTGGAGAATAAGATGGCTTGCGGTGTTGGTGCTTGCCTCTGTTGTGTAGAGAAAACTACTGAAGGAAATCAGTGTGTTTGTAAGGATGGTCCTGTCATCAATATCAAAAAACTCACTTGGGATATTTAGTGAAGCAGGAAAATAAAGAATGAAGTTGCCTCTTGCTCTAACGGTGGGTGGGAAAAGTGAAGAAACTTCTTGCATTAGAGTGGGGAACGGTATAGGAAAATCTTTGTTTTGTAAAAACATTTTTAATGATTATTAAAAGATTATGGCTGATTTAAGTGTAAATATAAAGGATTTGAAATTGAAGAATCCTGTGATGACTGCATCGGGTACTTTCGGCTACGGCTTGGAGTTTGCTGATTTTGTTCCATTAGAGGAAATCGGTGGTATTATCGTTAAAGGTACAACTCTGGAACCTCGTGAGGGAAATGACTATCCACGTATGGCTGAAACACCTCAGGGAATGCTTAATTGCGTGGGACTTCAGAATAAGGGTGTAGATTATTTCTGCGAACATATCTATCCTCAGATAAAAGATATTGATACCAATATGATCGTGAATGTGAGTGGGCATTCGCCTGAAAGCTATGCAGAGTGTGCTGCGCGCATCAATGAACTAGAGAAGATTCCTGCTATCGAGCTGAATATCTCTTGTCCAAACGTGAAAGATGGCGGTATGGCTTTCGGTGTTACTTGTGAAGGTGCCGCAAGCGTTGTGAAAGCTGTTAGAAAGGCATATCATAAGACGCTTATCGTGAAGCTTTCTCCTAACGTAACCAATATTGCTGATATTGCCCGTGCTGTAGAGGCAGAGGGCGCAGACTCTGTTTCACTTATCAATACTTTGATGGGTATGGCTGTTGATATTGAGAAGCGTCAGCCTTTGTTGAGTATTCGTACAGGCGGCTTGAGCGGTCCTTGTGTGAAACCTGTGGCTTTGCGTATGGTTTGGGATGTAGCGCATGCTGTGAAGATTCCTGTAGTTGGTTTGGGTGGTATACAGAATGCCAAGGATGCTATCGAATTCCTGATGTGTGGAGCAACGGCTATTGAGATTGGTACTGCCAATTTTGTTGATCCTGCGGTTACGAAGAAGGTAAAGGATGGCATTAATGAATGGCTTGATGCACACGGATGTGCTTCTGTTACCGAAATCATTGGTGCCATCTCGTAGTTTTTCACATTAATTATATAGAAGGATAATATGGATTTAAATGAGATGAATCCTGTGCTCTTGATTGCTACCCTGACTCAACAGATTGTGGAGCAGGAGAAGATAGCTGAGGCTGAAGTCGGAAATGCAGAAAACAAGACTGCCCTGAGTGAAAATCTTCTGAAGCGTGGGCGGCTGTTGATGCAGATGGGCGACAAGGAAGGAGCACAGAAGGATATGCAGCGATATCTGCAACTGAATCCTGAAAAAATAGAAGAACTTACTGGTGAGTTTAAGGCTGAAGGCAGAGAACACTGTCGTTAGACTTTGTTTTCATCTGAAATAAGCAACAGAAATCATTTTCTTCTGATAAAAATCTGCAAGCAATCAGTTTTTTCTGATAAAAATCTGCTAAAAAAATGCTTTAGGACAGAAAATATAAGCAAAATTCAGAAAAAAGTGACAAATTGTTTGGTGGTATCAGATAAAAGTGTTACTTTTGCAGTCGTAATATTAACAATTAAAATAATAAGACAATGAAGAAGTTGAACGCATACTTTTTTAGCTATTACTTTTACTTTGCAAGCGATTGTAAAGCGGGAAGTTGCGTGTAAATTTCAACTTAGGATATTAGATTCTTTGAAATCATCGAAACGGTCCCGCTCTATACAGAGTTGGACCGTTTTTCGTAAACGTTCTTAAGTAAACATTGGGTTAGAGATAAGAAACAAGGCAATGAAGAGAATAGCAATACAAGGAGAGTTGGGATCTTTCCACGACATCGCTGCCCATCAGTATTTCGAGGGTGAGCAGATAGAGCTGATATGTTGCGCCACCTTCGAAGGGGTGTTTGAGAATATCAAGCGCGATCCAACCGTGGTTGGTATCTGTGCCATAGAGAATACGATTGCGGGAAGTTTGCTTCACAACTATGAGTTGTTGCGGGAGAGCGGCACGACTGTTGTGGGAGAACATAAACTTCATATAGAGCATGGCATCTGCTGCTTGCCTGATGATGACTGGAGTTCCCTCCAGGAAGTTCATTCTCATCCTGTGGCTTTGATGCAGTGCGGTAAGTTTCTTGCCAATCATCCGGACTTAAAGGCTGTGGAAGCAGAAGATACAGCCGGTTCTGCAGCCTATATCGCTCAGCATAAGGTGCATGGATGGGCGGCTATCTGTTCTGTTTATGCTGCCCACATGTATGGCATGAAGGTATTGCAGGAAGGAATCCACGATAATCCGCACAATTATACCCGGTTCCTGGTGGTCTGTAATCCGCAGAAGGCGGCTCTGCTTCGCCCTATCGAGAAAGCAAACAAGGCTAGTATCGTCTTCAGCTTACCTCATACAGAAGGATCGCTCTCCAAGGTACTCACCATTCTTAGTTTCTATGACATCAATCTGACAAAGATTCAGTCGTTGCCGAATATCGGACATGAATGGGAATATCTCTTCTATGTGGATCTTACCTTTGATAATTTGACACGTTATCGCCAAAGTATTGATGCCATCACACCGCTGGTCAAGGAAATCAAGGTGCTTGGTGAATACGAGGAGAAGGAATAGATTGAAATTAATAGTTAATAGTTGACAGTTAAGAATTAAAAATAAGAATTATGATACAACCAGCCAATAGAGTAACGGAAATACAGGAATACTACTTCAGTCGCAAGCTGAAGGAAGTGGCTAAGTTAAATGCCGAGGGCATGGACATCATCAGCCTTGCCATTGGAAGTCCAGACATGCCGCCTTCTAAGCAGACTATCGATAAGCTCTGCGAGGTAGCCAATAATCCTAACGCACATGGTTATCAGCCTACGGTGGGCATACCGGAATTGCGTAAGGCTATGGCTGGATTTTATAAGCGTTGGTATGATGTAGACCTTGACTGGGCTACGGAAATCCAGCCGCTTATCGGTAGCAAAGAGGGTATTCTGCACGTAACGCTTGCATTCTGCAATCCTGGTGATGAGGTACTCATTCCTAATCCAGGTTATCCAACCTATACAGCCATCAACAAGATTCTTGGAACCAAGATTACTTATTATGATCTGCGTGAGGACAATGGGTGGCAGCCGGATTTTGAGGCTTTGGAGAAGATGGACCTGAGCCACGTAAAGCTGATGTGGACCAACTATCCTAACATGCCGACAGGCGGTGTGGCGAAGCGCGAAACCTACGAAAAGCTGGTGGCATTCGCCCAGAAGCACAACATCGTGGTGGTGAACGACAACCCATATTCGCTCATCCTCAACGAGCACCCAATGAGCATCATGCAGGTGCCTGGTGCGAAGGATTGTTGCATCGAGTTTAATTCCTTGAGTAAGAGTCATAATATGCCAGGTTGGCGTGTGGCGATGATTTCAAGCAATAAGACATTTATTTCTTGGATTCTGAAAGTGAAGAGCAATATCGATAACGGATCCTTCCGTGGTATTCAGCTTGCTGCAGCCGAAGCCATGCTCAACAATACTGATGAGTGGCATCATGAGAATAACATAGTGAACTATCGCCGTCGCCGTGATCTCGCAGAAGAAATCATGAAGGTGCTCGATTGCAAGTTTGATCCTAATCAGGTGGGAATGTTCCTCTGGGGTAAGATACCCGAGAAGTACACAGAGGTAGAAGATCTCACTGAGAAGATTCTCCATGAGGCTCGTGTGTTTATCACACCTGGATTTATCTTCGGAAGTAATGGCAAGCGATATATCCGTATCAGCCTCTGTGCCAAGGATGAGAAAATGAAGGAGGCATTGGAAAGAATTAAAAAAGTATTTGAATCATAAGAACATAAAAAATATACGACTATGGAATTAGAATTAGAACCATTGAATTTTCCTAGTGACCAGGAACGCCCTTGTATCATTGCAGGTCCATGCTCTGCAGAGACAGAAGAGCAAGTGATGACTACCGCAAAACAGTTGGCAGCTAAGGGTTGCCACATGTTCCGCGCAGGTGTTTGGAAGCCACGTACCAAACCAGGAGGTTTCGAGGGAAATGGCGAGGTTGCTTTACCTTGGATGAAGCAGGTAAAGGAAGAGACTGGTATGCTCACTGCTACCGAGGTGGCTACTCCTGAGCATGTAGAGCTCGCCTTGAAATATGGAATCGATATTCTCTGGGTAGGTGCACGTACATCTGCCAACCCATTTGCTATGCAGGCTCTTGCTGATAGCTTGAAGGGCGTGGATGTACCGGTATTGGTAAAGAATCCTGTTAATCCAGACCTCGAACTTTGGATTGGTGCTCTCCAGCGTATTAATCAGGCTGGCATCAAGAAGCTTGGTGCTATCCACCGTGGTTTTTCAAGTTTCGATAAGAAAATTTATCGTAATCTTCCAATGTGGCAGATTCCAATAGAATTGCACCGTCGCCTGCCTCAGTTGCCTATCATTTGTGATCCTAGCCATATCGGTGGTCGTCGCGATTTGATAGCTCCTCTTTGCCAGCAGGCTATGGACTTAGGTTTTGATGGTCTTATCGTAGAGAGCCATTGCAGTCCTGATGATGCCTGGAGCGATGCTAAGCAGCAGGTTACTCCAGAAATCCTGGATTACATCCTGAGTCTGCTCGTTGTTCGTGATGAGCATTACTCTACTGAGGGCTTACATCAGTTGCGTGGTCAGATTGATGAGTGTGACAACCAGTTGATGGATCTCTTGGCTAAGCGTATGCGTATATGCCGTGAGATTGGTACTTACAAGAAGGAACATAATATGACTATCGTTCAGACTAATCGTTATAATGAGATTCTGGATAAGAGAGGTGCTCAGGCTTCTCTCTGTGGCATGAGCCCTGAGTTTGCTGCTCAGATTTTTGAGCACATTCACGAAGAGAGTGTTCGTCAGCAGTTGGAAATTTTGAATCAGAAGTAAATTAAGTGAAGAGTGAAGAACGAAGAGTGGAGAATCCAAATGCTTTGAGGGTTTGGGTTCTTTGCTGTAGTTTTTCGTTTAAACAAATGATGCTGTAGAATTCTTTGTTCATCACTCTTCACTCTTCACTTGAAAAATATGAGAATATTAATCATGGGAGCAGGAAAGATGGGAAGTTTCTTCATCGACCTGCTCAGCTTCGATCACGAGGTGGCAGTTTTCGAGAAGGATGCCAAGCGTCTGCGTTTCACATATAACTGCTACCGCTTTACTAAAATGGAGGAGATAGAGATGTTCCGTCCTGAGCTTGTCATCAATGCTGTGACGGTAAGATACACTCTTTCTGCCTTTGAAGAGGTGTTGCCACATCTCTCTCACGACTGTATCATTTCGGATATTGCATCTGTAAAGACTGGTTTGCAGGAATTCTATGAAAAGAGTGGTTTCCGATTTGTGAGTACGCACCCGATGTTTGGTCCTACTTTCGCCAATTTGAATCAGCTTTCTGAAGAGAATGCTGTTATTATCAAAGAGGGTGACTATATGGGTAAAATCTTCTTTAAGGATCTGTATCAGAAGTTGGGATTGAGTCTTCATGAATATACTTTTGATGAGCATGACCAGACGGTGGCTTATTCGTTGAGTATTCCTTTTGTGAGTACTTTCGCATTTGCTGCGGTTATGAAACATCAGGATGCACCTGGTACAACCTTCAAGCGTCACATGCAGATTGCCAAGGGGGTATTGAACGAGGATGATTATCTGTTGCAGGAAATTCTCTTCAACCCATATACTAGTGGTCAGGTAGCACAGATTCGCGAGGAGCTCGCTGAATTGATTGATATCATCGATCATAAGGATGCTAAACGCATGAAGGTATTCCTCACAAAGATTAGAAATCATGTGAAGGAAGATATTGAAATCAAGAAATCATAATAGTTAATTATAATAAGTCTTATAGGGAGTCTTGTATGGGAATATTGGACTCTCTTTTTAAAAAAAAGATTGTAAAACATTAAAGAAGAGTAGTAATGGACGAACAGACGAGTCAGAAAGGAATAGATATGGATGAGCAGCAAGCTCAGGTTGATACCTCTGCCGCTTTTCAGGTTGTAAACGAGGGGTTCTCTACCCGTGAGGCGATAGAGGAAGCAAAACGTTGTTTACACTGCAAGATTCCGCAGTGTAAGAAGGGATGTCCAATAGAAAACGACATTCCTGACTTTGTGCATGAACTCTCTATGGGTAACATGGGTGCAGCAATGAGTATCCTCAATGCAAAAACTAATTTGCCTGCTATCTGTGGACGAGTATGCCCTCATGAGAAGCAGTGTCAAGGTCATTGTGTGCTTGGAAAGAAGGGCAAGCCTGTACAGATTGGAAAACTGGAACAGTTTGTTGCTGATTTTGATACGAAGATGAAACTTTCCCGTGAACGCTTGCCACAGAAGACCCGTGGTCGTATAGCTGTCATTGGTTCTGGTCCTGCAGGTTTGACTGTTGCGGGCGATTTGGCTCGTCAGGGTTTTAATGTTACTATTTTTGAGGGACAGGCAGAGCCGGGAGGAGTCTTGATGTATGGTATTCCTGAGTATCGTTTGCCTAAGAGCGTTGTACGTGATGAGATCAGTAAGATTGAGGCATTGGGTGTTCAGTTTATCACCAACTGTATGGTAGGTGAGAACAATGTTACGATAGACAGTCTTTTCCGTGCAGGCTATGATGCCATCTTTATGGGAACAGGTACCAGTGTACCTCAAAATATGGATTCTACTCCTGGTTCAAACCTTCACGGCGTAAGCCAGAGCACATACTTCCTGCATAATGTAAATGCCTATAATGAAGGAGCTTTGACTCGTGATATGGTGCCTTTGCGTGATGGAGAGAGGGTTGGTGTGATTGGTGGTGGTAATGTGGCTATGGATGCTGCTCGTACTGCCATTCGTCTCGGTGCTGATGTAACCGTGCTTTATCGTAAGACGCAGGAAGAGATGCCTGCCATCAAGAGTGAGTATGAGGAAGCGCTCAAGGAAGGGGTGAAATTTGAGTGGAAGACCACCGTTGAAGCTTTCCTCAAAGGTAAAAATGGCCGTCTTGGAAGTTGTGTATTGAATACTCCTGAGGGCGAAAGAGTTGAAAAGTTCGATCGTATTTATCTGGCCATTGGTTCGAGACCTGCCAACCGTATTGTGTCTACTACCGAGGGTATAGAGGTAGATGAGAAGGGATACGTAAAGGTGGTGGAGCGTCCTTTCGGTATGACAACCCGTCGCGGTGTTTTTGCCGGAGGTGATGTGGTCCACCGTCCTCAGACTGTTGTCTTGGCAATGAAAGCAGCCAAGGAAGTGGCACAGGGTATCGCTCAGTATGTGGATGCCATCAAGTTGCTTGAAGAGGCTAAGCGTATTGAGAAGCAGGGTATTGCAGAATAAATCCCTTATTTGCAGACTGGCGACTCTGGTATATTTTATAGGGGCACCTTTGTTTCTTTGATAGAGACTGAGATGTCCCTATTTTTTTTATAGTTCTCATCAATTTGCTAGCATTACTTCCCTCCCCGTTGGGATAGGAATATCATTCTCTTTGAATGACGCTGCAAAGATACGAAATCTGAAAACGCTACTTCATACTTTCTCATACTTCCTCATACTTTCTCACACTTTCTCATACTTTCTCACACTTTCTCACACTTAGATTATGGTTCACCGAGAAAAAAGAGCAGGACGCTTCCTGTTTGGTATTACTTCTTATCTCATGCTGCTTTTGAAGTATAAGTATCATACTTACGGGGTGAAAGTGACATACTTATGGGATGAAAGTATCATACTTAGTCCTCGACAGTAACCGCAGGGCGTTTTTTGGCAAATCTGAACTCTGAATGCTGAATACTGAAAAAACCTGCGTTAAATATGTGTTAAATATATAGTGTAACTATTTATATATCATTTCTTTATATTCTTTCTTGATCGCGCTGTATATCAAAGATGTAAAACCGATAAGTTCAGCTTCAGATGTTCAGAAATCTGTTACGAAAATAAAAAAAAGGGGATTTACCCTTTAAATGAACTTAAACTTCTTAAGGAAATCTAAGGAGTATCAGATTTTATCATTACTTTTGTATTTAATTAGAACAAGATAAAGCAATAAACAAGATATTTGTTACGAACAAAGAATAGATAAAATCTGAGAAATAAACATGAAACGAATTATATTGATTTTTGTAGTATTGCTTGCTATGATAGGGCAGGTTGCCTATGCGCAGAAGACATGTGTCATCGCATCGGCAGAAGATCATGTGCCTATCCGTGAAGCACTTATCCATACCAATAACAATCATTGGGCGAGAACCGATTATCGGGGTTATTGGACAATGCGCTACCAGTTTGACTCTGCAACAGTATCGAAACCTGGTTATGTGAAGGCAACTATTCGATATAAGGAATTGCCTGATACAGTGTTTCTCTTACCGGAAGCCAAGCAGTTGGGTGAGGTAACCGTGTGGGGTAAAAATCAGGAAGGTATCAAGAACATGCAGGAGAGTATTCAGGAACGGGTAAACTCTACACCAACTTCCCCGACAGGTATCGGTTTTGATGCTTTTGGCTGGATGGATAAACAGGGAAAGCGTGATCGCAAGCACTTGAAACAGGCGCAGGAAGTGTTCCGAAAGATGGATCATAAGGACCCTATTGTTGCGGCTTATGAAAAAGCAACGGGAAAGAAATATGAATTGGCTGATCCGTATGATGTTTCTGGAATCGGGGAAAAAACTCCTTCAGCTGAGGCTATTGAAGAGAAAAAAGCAACTACTGATGAAAGAGATAAATAAAAAAACAGAAACAAGTTGGCTTTCTCAGAAAAAAGTCGTATCTTTGTAGCCAAAAAAATAAAAGAAAGAAAAATGTTTGAAAATTTAAGTGATAGATTAGAACGTTCCTTCAAAATCTTGAAGGGTGAAGGTAAGATTACCGAAATCAATGTAGCTGAGACTATGAAGGATGTGCGCCGTGCACTCCTCGATGCCGATGTCAACTATAAAGTGGCAAAGGAATTCACCAATAAGGTGAAGGAAAAGGCGTTAGGTATGAATGTGTTGACTGCAGTGAAGCCTGGTCAGTTGATGGTGAAGCTGGTTCATGATGAACTTGCAGAACTCATGGGTGGAGAAGAGGCTCCATTGAAGCTCGAAGGTCATCCTGCCATCATCCTCATGAGCGGTCTTCAGGGTTCTGGTAAAACTACATTCAGCGGCAAGCTTGCCAATATGCTCAAGACAAAGAAAGGTAAGAAGCCATTGCTCGTTGCCTGCGACGTTTATCGTCCTGCTGCTATCCAGCAGCTCCATGTTGTGGGTGAACAGGTTGGTGTTCCTGTATATAGTGAGCCTGATAATAAGGATGTATGTGTTATTGCCGACCATGCTATCCAGCAGGCAAAGACCAATGGCAATGACGTGGTCATCGTCGATACTGCCGGTCGTCTTGCCATCGATGAGCAGATGATGAATGAGATCAGTAATCTCAAGAATCATCTTCATCCTGATGAAACTCTCTTTGTTGTTGACTCTATGACGGGTCAGGATGCTGTCAATACAGCCAAGGAGTTTAATGACCGTCTTGATTTCAATGGTGTTGTATTGACCAAGCTTGATGGTGATACCCGTGGTGGTGCTGCCCTCAGTATCCGTACCGTAGTTACCAAGCCTATCAAGTTTATCGGTACCGGTGAGAAGATGGAGGCTATTGATGTGTTCCATCCAGCCCGTATGGCAGACCGTATTCTCGGAATGGGTGACGTGGTATCTCTCGTAGAGCGTGCGCAGGAGCAGTTCGACTTGGAGGAGGCAAAGAAGTTGGAGAAGAAGATTCGCAAGAATCAGTTTGATTTCAACGACTTCTACAATCAGATTCAGCAGATTAAGAAGATGGGTAACATCAAGGACTTGGCAGCCATGATTCCTGGTGTGGGCAAGGCTATCCGCGATGTTGATATTCCTGAAGATGCATTCAAGGGCATCGAGGCTATCATTCAGAGTATGACTCCTAAGGAGCGTACCAATCCTGCTATCCTCAATACCTCTCGTCGTCAGCGTATTGCAAAGGGTTCGGGTACTAATATCCAGGAAGTGAACAAGCTTATCAAGCAGTTCGATCAGACTCGCAAGATGATGCAGATGATGACAGGCAACAAGATGGCTCAGATGATGAGCCGTATGAAGGGTATGCCAGGTATGCCTAAGATGCCAGGAATGTAAGAATAAGTACAATCATAATCATAATTTCAAATGCAGCTAATAGACGGAAAGGCGACAGCAGCCGCCATTAAAGAACAGATAGCCCAGGAGGTAGCCCAGATTGTGGCTAACGGAGGTAAGCAGCCACATCTGGCTGCAATTCTTGTGGGCCATGACGGAGGTAGCGAGACCTATGTGAAGAACAAGGTCTTGGCGTGTGAAAAATGTGGATTTAAGTCGACCCTTATCCGCTATGAAGAAGATGTTACCGAGGAAGAGTTGCTGGCTTGTGTGGATAAACTGAATCATGATGATGACGTTGATGGCTTTATCGTGCAGTTGCCTCTGCCTAAGCACATTGATGAGCAGAAGGTTACGATGGCTATAGATTACCGCAAGGATGTGGATGGCTTCCATCCGGTCAATGTGGGAAGAATGGCTATTGGTTTGCCTTGCTTTATCTCGGCTACTCCACTTGGCATTCTCACTTTGCTGCAGCATTATCAGATAGAAACAAGTGGCAAGAAGTGTGTCATCCTAGGCAGAAGCAACATCGTGGGCAAACCAATGGCTCAGTTGATGATGCAGAAGCAATATGGTGATTCTACAGTTACTGTATGTCACTCTCATTCAGCTCATTTGAAAGAGGAGTGCCTTGAGGCTGACATCATTATTGCTGCTATTGGCAGACCGGATTTTGTTACGGCAGATATGGTCAAGCCAGGAGCTGTTGTGATAGATGTGGGCACAACTCGTGTGCCTGATGCTACACGTAAGAGTGGTTTCCGCTTGAATGGTGATGTGAAATTTGATGAGGTGGCTGAGAAATGTTCGTTCATTACTCCTGTGCCGGGAGGTGTAGGACCGATGACGATATGTTCTTTGATGAAGAATACGCTCGCTGCCGGTAAGAAGGAATATTACAAATAAAGTATTGATAAAATACCGGATTGGTAAATATCTCGATTTTATGAGGCAGGGCGCAGGAATGCATCCTGCCTTTTTTTGTATGCAAAAATAATTAATAACGAAATATGAAGAAAAAAAAGTATTTGTTTTTTTCTGCGGCTTTGCTTGCCTTGACGCAATCTGTTGCGCAGAATCCTGTCAATGATAATCCTGCTTATACCATAGTAGGAAAGGATTCTACATGTCAGGTTTTCATATATTCACCTGCCGAGAATCAGGGACTGCATCTTGCTTATTTCACTGATGATGAGCGCTGGGTAGATGTAGGACAGTTGTGTGCCAGCGATTTTGGTCCATGGGGCAGCGAGAAGAAAATGTATCGTCCTTTTGTGATGAAGGCAAATGATGGTACCTGGCGTGCACTTTGGAGTGTCAATAGCCGTTCGCCTCAATTTGCTGTGGCATATTCGGAAGATCTGGTTACTTGGCGTCCACAGGATTATCCTATCATGAAAGAGAAGGGTATTACGGATGTAGCTGCTTATCAAATGGATGATGGTACGTTTGATATCTATCTGAAGACTGCTAAGGGGAAACGATATGTTCATGCCGATAGGAATTTCCGTACTTTTGAGGAGGATTCGCTCGAAGCTGCTGCAGATGATATTCTCTGGCAGCGGGATACTGCTACCATCAATGGAAAGCTATATGAAGGCAACGACTTTGAAATTCCGGCTGTTCATCTTGATTATATCCGTTCCTGGCATAAGGCTCTCGCAGAAGAGAACCGTGAGAACAGTCGGCAGTTGCCCCATAATGAGGCTGAGTTTCTGGCATATCTGAAGGAAAAGGGTAGTGAGTTGGGAAGTGGTAGTGAAGTGACCGCTCAGCTTCATGTCAAACCTCAGAAGTCGTATCGTATCTCTGATAAACTGATAGGTATCTTCTTTGAAGACATCAGTAGGGCTGCCGATGGTGGTCTATGTGCTGAGCTGCTGCAGAATGGTGATTTCGAATATAATGGCGAGAAAAAAGGGTGGAATGCCACTACTGCCTGGATGGGTGTTGAACTTTCGCCTTCTACCGGTGAAAAGAATGCTCCTGCCCGAATCTCTACAGAAAATGGCGTGAGCAAGAATAACTCTCATTTTGTCATGATGGGTTCCCTACCTATATATAATATAGGTTGGGAAGGCATCGCTATCAAGCGCGGTGCTGCCTACGATGTGAGTCTATATGCCCGATGTGTCGATGGAAAGAAAAAGCAGCTTACCGTGGCGCTTGTCGATAAGGAAGGTCTTCCTATTGCTCAGGCTAAGATGAAAATACAAGGTGCTGAATGGGGAGAATATAAAGCCCAACTCATCGTTACTGACAAATATAAAGGTGATTTGGTGGATGGCAAGGATATCCGGTTTGCCATTATCCCGAAGGGTGAGGAAAAAGTGGCTGTAGACCTTGTGAGTCTGATGCCGCAAGATACCTATAAAGGACATGGATTAAGAAAAGACTTGGCTGAGGCTATCGCAGAATTGAAGCCACGCTTTGTCCGTTTTCCTGGTGGATGTATGCTTCATGGACAGGGCTTGGAGAATATTTATCATTGGAAAGAGAGCATTGGTCCGCAGAAAGACCGTAAGCCAGCACGTAATATATGGAATTATCATCAGACTCGTAAGCTGGGATTTTTCGAGTATTTCCAGTGGTGTGAAGATATGGGAGCAGAGCCACTGCCTGTATTAGCGGCAGGCGTGCCTTGTCAGAATTCGCAGCCTAATGCTGATGGAATCTGTGGTCAGCAGGGAGGAATCCCAATGTCGGAGATGCCGCAGTATGTTCAGGATGTGCTCGACTTGGTGGAGTGGGCGAATGGCGACCCTGCTACATCAAAGTGGGCTAAGATGAGAGCCGATGCAGGTCATCCTGCTCCTTTCAATCTGAAGATGGTGGGAATCGGTAACGAGGATTTGATTTCGACAGATTTCGAGAAGCGCTATCTGATGATATGTAAAGCTTTGAAGGAGAAGCATCCTGAGATAGAAGTTATAGGTACGGTAGGTCCATTCCATTATCCTTCTTCTGATTATATTGAGGGTTGGAAGATTGCCAAGGAGAATAAGCAATGGATTGATGCGGTGGACGAACATTATTACGAGAAACCGGGATGGTTCATCAATCATCAGGACTACTACGATAACTACGACCGTAAGGCACCGAAGGTTTATTTGGGCGAGTATGCAGCCAATGGTAATAATGAGTTAGACCGGGCTTTGGCTGAGGGCATCCATCTTTGCAATGTAGAGCGCAATGCCGATGTTGTTGAGATGACTTCTTATGCACCATTGCTTTGCAAGAACGGTTACAGCAATTGGAATCCGGACATGATTTATTTCGATAACTCAGAGAAGATTCGTCTTACCGAAAGCTATAAGATGCAGAAGATGTTCGGGCAGCATGCTGGTGATACCTATATTGCTTCAGAACTGAATTTGTCTGCAGCCTTGAAGCGTTATGTAGGTACCAGTGTAGTAAAGGATTCTAAAACAGGTAAGACCTGGCTCAAGGTGGTGAATGCATTGCCTCGTACACTCAAGCTTCAGGTCAGTGGCCTTGGTGACAAGGTTGTAGAAGTAAAGGGACGTTCTGCCCAGGTTTTTGAATTGTAGTTTTTTATCAGATAACATAGAAGTATCCACGGAATGCATGAATATTGCAGAATTTCATGTGTTTCGTGGATTTTTGATTGCACAATTCTATATAAATGTGCGCATTCTATAATAAATCGTAAGCAATTTATTGTATTTTCTAACAAAAAATAGCGTTATTTTGAAAGTTTATGCGAAATTAGTTGGTTATTACATAAATTCTCTGTATCTTTGCACTCAATTATAGAATCTGGAGCATTTTGAAGGCTCTTTTTTATGATATTGAATAGAAATTTAGATAAGAAAGATATGAAACATCCATTAAGAAGTAGCGTCTGTACTGAAGGCAGAAGAATGGCGGGTGCCCGAGCTCTTTGGGTAGCTGCAGGTATGAAACACGAGCAGTTTGGTAAACCAATTATTGCTATCGTGAACAGCTTTACACAGTTTGTTCCTGGTCATACTCATCTTCATGAAATTGGTCAGATTGTCAAGAAGGAAATTGAGGCAATGGGTTGCTATGCAGCCGAATTCAATACCATCGCTGTAGACGACGGTATCGCTATGGGTCACGACGGAATGCTCTATTCCCTCCCAAGTCGCGATATCATTGCTGATTCTGTGGAATATATGGTGAATGCTCACAAGGCTGATGCTATGATTTGTATCTCTAACTGTGATAAGGTAACTCCAGGTATGTTGATGGCTTCTATGCGTCTGAACATCCCTACCGTATTCTGTTCTGGAGGTCCGATGGAAGCCGGTCGCTGGAAGGGGGAGAATGCCGACTTGATTACAGCTATGATTAAGGGTGCTGATACCAGCGTGAGTGATGAGGAGATGAAGCAGATTGAGCAGTGCGCTTGCCCTGGTTGCGGTAGTTGTTCTGGTATGTTTACTGCCAATTCCATGAACTCTCTTACTGAGGCTATCGGCTTGAGTCTTCCTGGCAATGGTACTATTCTCGCTACTCACAAGAACCGCATAGAACTCTTCAAGGCTGCGGCTCGTCAGGTTGTGAAGAATGCCTATGCTTATTATGAGGATGGTGATGAGAGTGTATTGCCACGTAATATTGCTACCCGTGATGCATTCCTCAATGCCATGACTCTTGATATTGCTATGGGTGGTAGTACCAATACCGTGCTCCATCTTCTGGCTGTAGCTCAGGAAGCTGGTGCTGACTTCAAGATGGAAGATATCGACCAATTGAGCCGTAAGGTGCCTTGCCTCTGTAAGTTGTCGCCTAATACTCAGAAGTATAGTGTGCAGGAATGCAACCGTGCCGGTGGTATCTTGGGTATCCTGAACGAACTTAACAAGGGTGGTTTGATTAATGGTGCTGTAAAGCGCGTGGATGGTAAGACACTCGATGAACAGATGAAGAAGTATGATATCACTGGTGCAGTGATTGATCCTGAGGCAGACCGCATCTATCATTCTGCTCCTGGCAGAAAATTCTCTACTCAGATGGGAAGTCAGGATGCACAGTGGGAAAGTCTTGATACAGATAGAGAGAATGGTTGTATCCGTGATCTCGAACATGCTTATACCAAGGATGGTGGTCTTGCTGTTCTCTTTGGTAATATCGCACAGAATGGTTGTGTCGTGAAGACTGCTGGTGTGGATCCTGTGCTTTGGCATTTCGAGGGTCCAGCTGTATGCTTCGATTCTCAGGAAGATGCCTGCGAGGGTATCCTTGGTGGCAAGGTGAACTCTGGTGATTGTGTGGTCATCACACACGAGGGACCTAAGGGTGGACCAGGTATGCAGGAGATGCTCTATCCTACCTCTTATATCAAGAGCCGTCATCTCGGAAAGGAATGTGCCCTTATTACTGATGGTCGTTTCTCTGGTGGTACATCTGGTTTAAGTATTGGTCACATCAGTCCAGAGGCAGCTGCCGGTGGAAACATCGGTAAGATTAAGGATGGTGATATCATCGTCATTGATATTCCTAGCCGTTCTATTAATGTGAAGCTCTCTGAAGAGGAATTGGCAGCTCGCCCTCAGCAGCCTCTGAAGCGTAATCGCGTGGTAAGCAAGGCTTTGCGTGCATACGCACAGAGCGTAAGTTCGGCTGATAAGGGTGGTATAAGAATCATCGATTAATTTTTAAAGCTGAAAAATAAAAAAGATAGTTTGAATTATTCTGAGAGAATTTTGGGGTTTCTTTCACGGAAATCCCAGTTCTCTTATCATTTTTATATATTAGATAAATGGCAAAAGAAGTAATAACAGGAGCTGAAGCCTTGATGCGCTCACTGCATAACGAAGGGGTTAAGACCATCTTTGGTTATCCAGGTGGCAGCATCATGCCAGTGTTTGATGCACTGTATGGTTACACGAGAGGAGAGAAGAAGATGTTTGATCACATCTTGGTACGTCATGAGCAGGCTGCTGCTCACGCTGCACAGGGCTATGCCCGAGTCAGTGGCGAAGTGGGCGTAACACTCGTGACCAGTGGTCCTGGAGCAACTAATACTCTTACAGGTATTGCTGATGCCATGATGGATTCTACACCTATCGTGGTTATTGCCGGACAGGTAGGTGTAGGGGCTTTGGGTACAGATGCTTTCCAAGAGGTTGACTTGGTGGGTGTTACCCAGCCAATCTCTAAATGGGCTTATCAGATTCGTCGTCCTGAGGATGTTGCTTGGGCTGTAAGTCGTGCGTTTTATATTGCCCGCAGTGGTCGTCCTGGTCCAGTAGTGCTCGACTTTACAAAGAATGCTCAGGTTGCAACTTGTGAGTGGGAGCCAGTAAAATGTGAAAAGGTTACATCTTATAATCCATATCCAAAGATTGATGAGAAGTCTGTAGCTGAGGCTGCAGAACTTATCAATCAGGCAAAGAAGCCTTTTGCCCTTGTGGGACATGGTGTAGAATTGGGTGGAGCGCATAATGAATTGGTTGAGTTCTTGGAGAAGGCTGATATTCCGGCAGGTCGCACCTTGCTCGGTCTTTCTGCTCTTCCTAGCAATCATCCCCTCAATATGGGTATGCTTGGTATGCATGGTTCTTATGCAACCAACATGAAGACCCAGGAATGCGATGTGCTCATTGCTATCGGTATGCGTTTTAGTGATCGTATTACCGGTGTTCCTTCCAAGTATGCCAAGCAGGCTAAAATCATCCATCTGGATATTGATAAGGCTGAAATCGACAAGGTAATCAAAACCGATGTTGCTGTTGTTGGTGACTGTAAGCAGACCCTGCCGGCAATCACTCGTCTTTTGAATAAGAATGTTCATCGTGAGTGGAGAGATTCTTTTGAGGAATATCGTCAGCAGGAGCAGGAAAAGGTAATAGAGAAGGATATTCATCCTACAGAGGGTCCTCTCTTGATGGGTGAGGTTACCAATGTGGTTACTGAAGCTACTCATAATGAGGCTGTTCTGGTAAATGATGTCGGTCAGAACCAGATGATTTCCAGCCGTTACTTCAAGTTTACAAAGAAGTTGAGTATTGTAACCAGTGGTGGTTTCGGAACCATGGGCTTCGGCCTTCCTGCTGCTATCGGTGCTACTTTCGGTGCTCCGGATAGAACAATCTGCTGTTTCTTTGGTGATGGTGGATTCCAGATGAATATTCAGGAATTGGGTACTATCATGGAGCAGCAGGCTCCAGTAAAAATGATTCTCTTGAACAACAATTACTTGGGTAATGTCCGACAGTGGCAAGACTTGATGTTTGGGGGACGTCATTCTTTCACCCATATGCTGAATCCTCATTATGAGGAGATAGCCAAGGCTTACGGCATCCCATACGATGTGGTTATCGACCGCAAGGATCTCAAGGAAAAGGTTGAGAAGATGATAGCCACTAAGGGACCATACCTTCTGGAGTGTGCCATCAAGGAGAACGAGGACATCGTACCGATGACTCTGCCTGGTAAGAGTGTGGAAGAAATGCAGCTTGAACTTAACTATTAAGATGTAGCTTAGCTTCACTATTAAAAGAAAAGGACAATGGAGAATAATAACGAAAAGAAATTATATACACTGCTCGTTTACTCAGAGAATATTGCGGGTATCCTTAATCAGATTACCGCAGTATTTACTCGTAGACAGGTTAATATCGAGAGCTTGAATGTTTCTGCCAGTAGCATTAAGAACATTCATAAGTATACCATTACCGTATGGAGCGATCCTGAGCAGATAGAGAAGATCAACAAGGCTATTGAGAAGAAAATCGATGTCTTGAAGAGTGATTATTATACCGATGATCAGATTTTCATTCATGAGGTGGCTCTTTTCAAGATTTCTACTCCTATTTTGTTGGAGAACCCAGAGGTTTCGCGTACCATTCGTAAGCATGATGCGCGTATGATGGAGGTTAATCCTACTTACAGTACTGTGCTCTTGGCGGGATTGACAGAGGATATTACTGATCTTTTCCATCAGCTTAATAGTTATGATTGCCTGTTGCAGTATACTCGTAGCGGACGTATTGCTGTAACAAGAAGTTTTGATGAGCCAATTTCTGACTATTTGAAGCAGAATGCAGAAGATTAAATGATAAGAATAGGAGCCTTTGTTTTCCTGCAAGTAAAAAATGTAGGGAAACAAGGGCCTTTTTTTATTATGAGTATAGTTTTTAGCAAGCCGTTTTATTCTTGTATATATAAAAAGGTGAACTGATATAAATAATATGTAAAATAGACTTGGTATTTTTAGTACGGGACAATTGATTTAAAGATCTAGTAAAATGAAACCAGAATTATTAAGTAAAGTAGGACGATACGAGTTTTTGGCAGAACCATTCCATTGTGATTTTTCCAGCCATCTTTTTATGGGGCACCTGGGCAATCATCTGCTCAATGCTGCCGATTTTCATAGTAATGACCGTGGGTATGGAATGAATTACCTGATGCCTCGTCACAAAACATGGGTGCTTAGCCGACTGGCAATAGAAATGACAGAGATGCCAAAGTCTTATGATAAGTTTTTCGTAGAGACTTGGGTTGAGAATGCTATGAAGTATTTCACTGCCCGTGATTTCAAAATCTGTGGAAAGGTAGATGCTTCTTCTGCGGATATAGAAGAAAAAATCTATGGTTATGGTAAGAGTGTCTGGGCAATGATAGATACTGATACCCGACAGCCTGTTGATATTTTCAGCATCAATGATGGACTCATCAAAGAATATATTGATGAAGAAACACCATGCCCAATAGATGCCAGCTCAAGAGTAAAGATGAGTAAGGATGCTAAATTGGTGCGCACAATCAATACTTATTACAATGATGTAGACGTGAATGGACACATCAATTCTGTGAAATACATAGAACATGTCCTCGATCTCTTTGATTTGGATTATTACAGAACTCACTTTTTGCAACGATTTGAGGTTGCTTATGTAGCAGAAAGTCATCAAGGTGACCAACTCAATTTCTATTTGGAAAAAACAAATGAAGTGGAAAAATGCGAAGAATATTGCATAAAAATAACAAAAATAAGCAAAAATAGCTCAGATGAGGTGGAAATCGTAAGGAGTAAGATGAAATTTACAAAAAAATGAAAGAAAAATTTGGTGGTTTCATGGGAATTCATTACCTTTGCACTCGAAATAAAAAATAAACCCAGTGCCGCTTCCTCGTGTAGGTGGTGGACGGATCAAACAGGCTCTCTTTGGATAAGAATACAGCTCGCATCCGTATG